>OEPS010000034.1_pt1 | contig 48978 bp, 41 predicted proteins | sample 1539411 | NCBI WGS metagenome assembly OEPS01 (sample SAMN02671747, study PRJEB22543) | soil metagenome | biome: bacteria | place: China:Hunan Province, Lengshuijiang City | collected 2012-10-15 | depth 0.08m m
ATTCCCAATATCGGCTCGGTTCTCGCCGCCATCCCGCCGATTCTGCAGGTGCTGGTGTTTGGCGGTCTGTACGAAGCGCTGGTGGTTCTGGCGGGCTATCTGCTCGTTAACCTGGTGTTTGGCAACATCCTTGAACCGCGCATTATGGGCCGCGGCCTGGGGCTATCGACGCTGGTGGTGTTTCTGTCATTGATTTTCTGGGGCTGGCTGCTTGGCCCGGTTGGCATGCTGCTCTCAGTTCCGTTGACGATTATCGTCAAAATCGCCCTCGAACAGACGGTTGCCGGGCAAAGTATCGCCTTTCTGCTTAGCGATTTGAGTAAAAACTAACGACATTGCGCGCGGTTCTCCCGGAGGCGGCGCATGATGCGCCTTGTCCGGGCTACTTGTTCGCAGACGGCTGTTAACCTGTAGCCCGGGCAGGCGCTTTGCGCCCCCCCGGGGGACTGAGTGCGGAGTGGCAAAATTTCCCGGAGGCGATGCTGACGCATCTGTCCGGACTACCACCTACAAACAGCTGTGAACCCGTAGCCCGGCTAAACGCAGTGCGAGCTGGGGAGAAGCTGCGCCACCGGAAAATTCCCCCACTTTTCACTTTTATATCTACGTCGCCTCCTCGTAGACCAATCATTCACCTTCATTATTGATCGCCATCACATATCTAGCCTGCTAATTATTACTCTTACGCTAACGATTGATCACCTGCCTTAATTGATGCCCGGCTCGCTCAGACGCACACTTATTCCCACACCAGGACAATCAAAACGATTCGTCGAATCAGGAGGTTAATAATGAGTGCCGAACACACGACGGGACGCGTCTGGAACCGTCGCCGTACGGAAAAACAGCGGCGACTGGCCGAGGCCAAAGTCTCAGGCAAAGTAATCCCCACCGACCGGCTGGTTGCGGTTCTTGAGCAGCTGTTGGCTCCCGGCGACCGCGTGGTGCTGGAAGGCAACAACCAGAAACAGGCCGATTTCCTTTCGCGGATGCTGGCGGAAGTTAATCCGCAAAAAATTCACGACCTGCATATGATTATGCCGAGCGTCGGGCGCAGCGAGCACCTGGACCTCTTCGAAAAAGGTATCGCCCGCAAGCTCGATTTCTCCTTCTCCGGCACCCAGAGCCTGCGTATTTCGCAGCTGCTGGAAGATGGCCTGCTGGAGATCGGCGCTATCCACACCTACATCGAGCTTTACTCTCGCCTTTACGTTGACCTGTCGCCGAACGTCGCGCTGATCGCCGGGTATAAGGCCGACCGCAAGGGCAACCTGTACACCGGGCCAAGTACCGAAGACACTCCGGCGCTGGTGGAAGCCGCCGCGTTTCATGACGGCATCGTTATTGCCCAGGTTAACGAACTGGTTGATGACGAATGCGATCTGCCGCGCGTGGATATCCCCGGCTCGTGGATTGACTACGTTGTCGTCGCGGATAAACCGTTCTTTATCGAGCCGCTATTTACCCGCGATCCGCGCCTGATTAAACAGGAGCATATCCTGATGGCGATGATGGCGATTAAAGGCATCTACGCCGAGCATCAGGTGCAATCCCTCAACCACGGGATTGGTTTTAATACCGCCGCCATCGAACTGCTGCTGCCGACCTACGGCGAACAGCTCGGTCTGAAGGGTAAGATCTGTAAACACTGGACGCTGAACCCGCATCCCACTCTGATTCCGGCGATTGAAAGCGGCTGGGTAGAGAGCGTGCACTGCTTCGGCGGTGAGCTGGGGATGGAAGAGTACATTCGCGCGCGTCCGGATATCTTTTTTACCGGCGCCGACGGCTCCATGCGCTCCAACCGCGCCTTCTGCCAGCTGGCGGGCCAGTATGCGGTAGATATGTTTATCGGTTCGACCCTACAGGTTGATGGTCTGGCCAACTCCTCGACGGTAACCCGCGGCCGCCTCTCCGGCTTCGGCGGCGCGCCGAATATGGGTCACGACCCGCACGGTCGCCGCCACGCCACGCCGGCATGGCTTAACATGATTACCGAACCGGACCCGATGCAGCGCGGTAAAAAGCTGGTGGTACAGATGGTGGAAACCTTCCAGGCGGGCGTGAAGCCGACCTTCGTGGAGAAACTCGACGCCGTTGAAGTCGCCAAAACCTCCGGGATGCCGCTGGCGCCGGTGATGATTTACGGCGATGACGTCACCCACGTGCTGACCGAAGAAGGCATCGCCTATCTCTATCGGGCGGAAAGCCTTGAAGAACGCCGGGCAATGGTAGCTGCCGTAGCCGGGATCACCGATATCGGTCTCGGCGTCGACGCCAGGCGCGTGGCCGCACTGCGCCAAAGCGGCAAAGTCGTGTATCCGGAAGATATCGGTATTCGCCGCAGCGACGCCACCCGCTCCCTGCTCGCCGCCGGCAGCGTAGCCGACCTGGTTGAGTGGTCCGACGGTCTGTACAACCCACCGGCAAAATTCCGGAGCTGGTAATGAAAAAACTCTCCCCCCAATTTGCTGAAAGCCGGGGCCGCTGGCTGGCCCAGACCGCCAGCGCCTGCCTGATTGACGAAGCGCGGCTGAGCCCCAAGCCGGGGCTGGTCGACAGCCGCGGCAGCGGCGCGCATCACGATTTGAGTCTGGCGCTGATGGAGCGCTCTGCCCGCAGCCTGCAGCCGACGTTTCACGCGCTGGCCCTGCAGAGCTGGCGGCGTCCAGCCGATATCGCCCTGCGCGAAACCGTCGGCCGTCTGGGTCGCGAAGGCGAAGCGCGAATGATGCTGGCGACCGAGGGGGTCAACACCCATCGCGGCGCTATCTGGGCGCTGGGCCTGCTGGTCAGCGCGACGGCGATGCTGGGGGGAGAAAGTCATGCACAGAAGATTACGGAAACCGCCGCCGCCCTCGCCCGTCTGCCGGACGCCTGCGCGCCCAGGACCTTTAGTAAAGGTCTGCGCGCCAGCCGCCGCTGGCAGGTTCCGGGCGCGCGGGAAGAAGCGCAGCGCGCTTTTCCGCACGTCACCACTCTGGCGCTGCCGCAGCTGTTGCGCAGCCGGGCCGAGGGAGCCAGCGAAGAACAGGCCCGGCTCGACGCGCTGATGGCGATTATGACGTCGCTTAGCGATACCTGCGTGCTCTCCCGCGCCGGAATGGCGGGCCTTGAAGCGATGCGGCAAGGCGCTGGCGAGGTGCTGGCAGCAGGAGGATGTGCGACAGCCAGAGGACGCGCCGCGCTGGCGCGTCTTGATGCGCAGATGCTGGCATATAACGCCTCGCCGGGTGGCGCGGCGGATCTTCTTGCCGCCACCCTGTTTCTCGACCGGGTTTCCGCTTAACGCATTCAGAGGATGTTATGGAACAGATTAAATTGTCATTTCCTGCCACTCGCGGCCTCAGCGGCAAAGCGCTGGCAGGTGTTGTAGGCTCCGGCGATATGGAAGTGCTGTATACCGCCGGGCAGAGCGATACGCTCAACGTAGAAATCACCACCTCGGTGGATAACAGCCAGGCGCGCTGGAACGCGCTGTTCGAACGGCTGAGCCTGATTAACGGCCTGCCCGGCGGTCAGTTGATTATTCACGACTTCGGCGCCACCCCCGGCGTCGCGCGGATCCGTATTGAACAGGTTTTTGAGGAGGTGGCCCATGCGTAACGATCGCAGCTTTATTGAACTCCGCGCTCGTGAACGCGCCCGCATGCTGCTGGATGACGGCAGCTATCGCGAACTGCTGGATCCGTTCGAAGGCATTATGTCACCGTGGCTGGGCGCGCAGGGCATCGTTCCGCAGTCCGATGACGGTATGGTGGTCGCAAAAGGCACCATTAACGGCCAGCCGGCGGTGGTTATCGCCATCGAAGGGACCTTCCAGGGCGGCAGCATGGGTGAGGTCTCCGGCGCGAAAATGGCCGCCGCCCTTGAATTGGCGGCGGAAGATAACCGCAACGGTATTCCAACCCAGGCGGTGCTGTGCCTGGAAACCGGCGGCGTGCGCCTGCAGGAAGCCAATCTGGGCCTTGCCGCCATCGCCGATATTCATGCCGCGATTGTCGACCTGCGCCAATACACTCCGGTGATCGGCATTGTCGCCGGTACCGTCGGCTGCTTCGGCGGCATGTCCATCGCCGCGGCGCTGTGCAGCTACCTGATTGTCACCCGCGAAGCGCGTCTGGGCCTTAACGGACCGCAGGTTATCGAGCAGGAAGCGGGGATAGAAGAGTACGATTCCCGCGACCGTCCGTTTATCTGGAGCATGACCGGCGGCGAAATTCGCTACGCCAGCGGCCTGGTGGACACCCTGGTGGGCGACGGCATCAGCGCCGTAAAAACCGCGATGAACGACGCGATTGCCAAAGGCGTACCCGCACAGCATCGCAGCGACAAATATGAGGATTTCCTGACCCGTTTGACCCGATTCGATACCCGCCAGCAGGCGGACACCGCGCAGATCAAACAGCTATTCGCCCGGGAGGTGAAATAATGAGCCAGTTCACTAATCGCGCCGCGCTGTGGCTAAATCAGCTGGCGCCAAACGCCCCGCTAATGACCGGTCTGTGCCCATCGGTGCAGGTTGCCGACGCCGATTTTAACGGTGAAAGCGCCCGTTTTATCGCCGTGGTACCGGATGCTAATAACCATTACCCACGCGCCGCTCAGGGTGAAGTCGGCCTGCTCGAAGGCTGGACGCTGGCAAAAGTGGTCAACGAAACCATTGACGCCGATGCCGATAAGACGGTGAAGCGCCCGATTATCGCGGTTATCGATGTCCCCAGCCAGGCCTATGGCCGTCGCGAAGAAGCGTTTGGTATTCATCAGGCGCTGGCCGGGGCGGCAGGCGCATACGCGAAGGCGCGTCTTGCCGGGCACCCGGTGATTGGCCTGATCGTTGGCAAAGCGATGTCTGGGGCGTTTCTCGCCCACGGCTACCAGGCCAATCGTCTGATCGCGTTTAACGACGCCGGGGTACTGGTGCATGCGATGGGTAAAGAGTCCGCCGCGCGGATCACCCTGCGCACCGTTGAGGCGCTGGAGAAACTGGCGGCAACCATTCCGCCGATGGCCTATGACGTCAGTAACTACGCGACGCTCGGCCTGCTCTCCGCCCTGCTGGATATCAGTAATCCTGATGCGCCGAGCGCCCATGACCTGACGCTGGTCACCGACACCCTACGCGACGCCATCGCTGACGCCCGCCAGGATGCCTCACTGAAATGCCGCCTTTGCGCGGAGAACCGCCGTAGTTCCCAACTGGTACGCGATCGCATGCGCGCCAGCTGGTAGTCAGTCCCTAACCAGAAGAAAACCTGCCGGAAGCGGCCACCCGGGGCGCCATCAAGCGCCCCGGGAAGGAACCGCTTTTAGAAATAATAACAATCGCGTCAGTACTCTTTCTCATTTACAGGTGATTTATGACTTATGTGATTATCCATGCCCTCGCCCCGATTTTTGTCATCATGCTGCTGGGCTTCTGGGCCGGTAAGGCCAAAATGGTCGATAACAAGAACGTCTCTTTACTCAACATCTTCGTGATGGATTTTGCCCTGCCCGCGACGCTGTTTAGCGCCACGGTGCAAACTCCATGGAACGGTATCGTCGCCCAATCGCCGCTGGTGCTGGTACTGACCGGGGCGATGTGGATTACCTATGCGGCCATCTACTTTCTCGCCACCCGCGTGTTTAAGCGTTCACCGCAGGATGCCGCCGTGCTGACCCTGACCGTAGCGTTGCCTAACTACGCCGCTCTCGGACTGCCGATTCTGGGCAGCGTGCTCGGCGAAGGCGCATCGACCTCTCTCTCCGTGGCTGTCTCCATTGCCTGCGGATCGGTACTGATGACGCCGTTCTGCCTGCTGATTCTGGAACGTGAAAAAGCGCTCGCCTCCGGTGAGAACAGCGGCTCGACGCTGGCGATGCTGCCGGTACTGATGTGGCGTTCGGTGAAAAAACCGATCGTCTGGGGACCGCTGCTGGGGGTTGTGCTCTCGGCAATCGGTATCAAAATGCCGGATCTGCTGCTGGCCTCTATCAAACCGCTGGGCCTGGCGGCGACCGCTGCGGCGCTGTTCCTGACCGGTGTGATTCTGTCAGCGCGTAAGCTGCAGCTCAATGCGCTGATTGCCACATCTACCATCGTTAAACTGCTGGTACAGCCGTTTATCGCCTGGGGTCTGGTGATGCTGCTGGGACTGCACGGTTCTATCGCCATTACCGCCATTCTGATGATTGCCCTGGCGGCCGGTTTCTTCGGCGTGGTCTTCGGTAACCGCTTTGGCGTACAGTCGCCGGATGCGGAAGCGGTGCTGCTGTTAAGCTCGGTTCTGTGTATCCTGTCGCTGCCGCTGTTTATCACTTTAACTTCAGGGATCTAACGATGCTATCAACGCCGCGTCCTCACGATTTAGTCTGGTTGAATAGTGCCGCCGCGCTGGAGGCGATTGAGGAACATTGGGTCGCCCGGCACTGGCACACCAGCCTGCCGGTGGTGGTACGACGCGACGTTGACGCCTGCGCCCGCATTCCAGTGGGCGTGCGGGGCATGAAGCGCGAGCAGCGCGCCGCGGGCTGGGTACGGATGGAGAATATCGTCCGTGCCATTACTCCGGAAACGCTCGCCGATCGTCAGCAGCTTCTGCGATCGCCGTTTGTCTCTCAGCCGCCGGTACAGGCGGCTATATCACTGACCTTGCACGACTGGCCGTGGCGCTGGGGCATTACCGGCAGCACCGGCTACGCGCTGGCCACCGAAATCCCCGTGCTGCACGCCAACAGCGATCTGGATCTGCTGATCCGCGCCCCGCAGCCGCTTGCCCGCGAAGCGCTGCTCGCCTGGCAGACCCGGGTCGCGCAGCTACCCTGCCGGGCGGACACCCAGATTGAAACCCCCACCGGGGCTTTCGCGCTAAACGAGTGGCTGCGCGATGGTCGCGTCCTGCTGAAAACGTCCCGCGGCCCGCGCCTAACCGCCGAACCGTGGCTCAGGGAGGAAGCATGAAAATTCTTTTTACCTTTCCCGGTCAGGGAAACCAGCGGCCGGATATGCTCGCCGCCCTTCCCGACCGCCAGAACATCCTTGCCGAGGCGCGGACCGTGCTCGGCGATGAAGTCGACCATTTAGATACCGCCGCCGCGTTAAAACACACCCGTGCGGTGCAGCTGTGCCTGCTAATCGCCGGCGTCGCCTGGGCGCGGGAGCTGGAGCGTCAGGGGGTGACTCCGGATATGGTCAGCGGCCTGTCGATAGGGGCTTTCCCGGCGGCGGTCATTGCCGGCGCGCTGGACTTCGCCGACGCGCTGCGGCTGGTAGCGCTACGCGGCGATTTAATGGAGCGGGCCTATCCTCACGGCTATGGGCTTACCGCGATTATGGGCCTGACGCTCGACCGCGTGGAGAAGCTGATTGCCGACAGCGACCTCTATATTGCCAACCTCAACGCGGAAACGCAGATTGTCATTGCCGGGCGCGATGACGAAATGGCCCGCGTGGCGCAGCTGGCGCTAGCCGCTGGCGCCAGCAAAGCGCAGCGGCTGGCGGTTAGCGTCCCTTCGCACTGCGCGCTTTTGAATAAACCCGCTGCGGAGCTGGCAAAAGCCTTCGCGGGCGTCACGCTCCGACGGCCGCGCCGCGCGTATCTGAGCGGCTCCACGGCGCGGGTGTTATGGGACCCGATAAGAATAGCCGACGACCTGGCGCTGAATATGGCGCGCACCGTGCGCTGGCAGGAAGCGATGATCGCCGCCGACGAGCGGGAGGCGCGGCTGGCAATCGAAATGCCGCCCGGCGGCGTCCTGACCTGCCTCACCCGCCAGGCAGGCTGGCAGGGAGAGTGTATCTCGCTGGAACGCAGCGGTATCGACGTCGCACGCCACCTGGCTTCCCGACTTATCGATTAAGGCTACGGGCGTACATCCGCCCTTCTGCCGCCAGCGCCAGCAGGTCGGCGTCGCGCTCGCGATGGTGCGAATAGACAATAGAGATCAGCTGGCGCATTTGATAAGGCTCCGCCAGCTTCAACAGCTGTACATCGTTTTCATACACCTTTTTCATTCGTCCCGGCAGCAGCGCAAAGCCCACCCCCGCCTGTACCAGGCTAATCATCGAAAAGATATCGTTAACCCGGGTGACGATCTCCGGCTGAAAACCGGCTATCTGAAACGCATCCTGAAAGCCCGCATAGGTAGCGAACCCTTCCGCCAGCGAAACAAATTTGCGATCGGCATAATCGCGTAGTTCAGCAGGTTTGCTGGCCTCCAGCCGCTCCGCAGCCGGGGCGGCAAGAAAAATATCATCCTCAAACAGCGGAACCACATCGAAAGAGGAATCATTGAATTCACCTTCATTGGTGGCGATCAGAATCGCATCCAGCGCGTCATCTTCGAGCATATCCAGCAGCATCTGATTGGAGCCCATGGTGAGATCCAGCTCCAGTTCAGGACGGCGCAGCTTCATACCCATGATAATACGCGGCACGGTTTCAAGGGTCAGGGAGTAAAGCGTACCGATGCGCAGCCGCCCCTGCCCGACGCCCGCTACTTTGCGCGTCGCCTCCAGCCCGCGTGTCATCAGGCTCATGACGTCCTGACAGTACTCCAGCAGCGTCCACGCCGCCGGCAGCGGCAGCAGATTACGCCCTTTATGAATAAACAGCGGGCAGCCGACCCCCTCTTCCAGCGTATGCAGGGCGCGGTGGACGCTAACGCCGCTTAGCTGCATTGCCTCTGCGGTTCTGGCGATATTGCCCTTCGCCATAAACATCATAAATACCGACAGCTTGCGGAAGGTGATGTCCTGATTAATGTCGTCTTTCATGGCCCTGCGCTCCGCATTTCGGTCTTGATTAGCATTTTCTTTCGTGATTTCAAGACAGTATAACCACAATCAACGAGTGAAGGATTGGCCGGAAGGGGGATATCGTCGGGGGGGAAGAGATTTTAGCAATTTAGCGTTTTCGCCGGGCAGCGAACAGAGGCCAGTAGGCCCGGTGAGGCGTCAGCCGCCACCGGGCAATTTCATCGGGTGTGAACTTATAGCGCCATATCGTGCTGCGGCGAAGCTTCCGCCTTCGGCTCTGCCGGTTTGGCGGTCATAACCGGAGCGGAGGTGTTCATCTCAATCACCGGCGGTTTGGTGAGCTGGAGCGCAGCCGCGGTATCATCCCAAACTTGCTGGGTCAGCGCGACGTTGCCGTTCAGCTTCTGGCCATAGCTCGGTACGATATCGCGAATGCGGCTCTGCCATTGCGGCGAGTTAAACTGTTCAGGGAACATCTGCTTAATCACGTTGAGCGTAATAGGCGCGGCGGTGGAAGCACCCGGCGAAGCGCCAAGCAGCGCGGAGATAGTTTTCTGCTGGTCAACAACGACTTCAGTGCCCAGCTTCAGTACACCGCCCTTCTCGGCATCTTTTTTGATGATCTGTACGCGCTGTCCGGCCTGAATCAGCTTCCAGTCCTCTTTACGCGCGCCAGGGTAATACTCTTTCAACGCCGCAAAGCGGTCATCGTCGCTGAGCATGACCTGGCTGATGAGGTATTTCACCAGGTCAAAGTTATCCAGACCAACGTGGGTCATCGGCAGCACGTTGCTGGTAGTCGTGGTGCTCAGCAGGTCGAGGAATGAACCATTTTTGAGGAACTTAGTCGAGAAGGTCGCAAATGGCCCAAACAGTACCACGCGCTTGCCGTCAAGGTAACGGGCATCCAGGTGCGGTACCGACATCGGCGGTGCGCCCACCGAGGCCTGACCGTAAACTTTTTGCTGATGCTCGTTGGTCACCGCCGGGTTTTCGGTCATCAGGAACGAGCCGCCAACCGGGAATCCGGCGTAGTTATCCGCTTCAGGAATACCGGTTTTTTGCAGTAATTTCAGGGCACCACCGCCGGCGCCGATAAATACGTATTTCGCATCGATCGCCTGCTCTTCGCCGCTATTAACGTTTTTAATCGTCACGTGCCAGGAATTATCGGCGTTACGTTTAAAATCGGTCACTTCAGAAGAAGTTTGCAGCGTGAAGTTATTATTTTTCTTCAGGCTGGCAATCAGCTGGCGGGTTATTTCCCCATAGTTAACGTCGGTACCCACCGGCGTCCAGGTCGCCGCAACGCGCTGCTGCGGATCGCGTCCTTCCATCACCAGCGGAGCCCACTGTTTTATTTGCTGGTGATCGGTAGAGAATTTCATGCCCTGGAATAAGGTCGTTTGCTGCAGCGCGGTATAACGCTTTTGCAGATAATCGACGTTATCACCCCAGACAAAACTCATATGCGGGGTGGAATTAATAAAGGAGTGCGGATCGTGCAACACGCCGCGTTTGACCTGCGCCGTCCAGAACTGGCGGGAGATCATAAATTGTTCGTTTATATCCAGCGCCTTGCTGACGTCGATGGTGCCGTCCGGGCGTTCCGGCGTGTAGTTCAGCTCCATATTGGCGGAGTGTCCGGTTCCGGCGTTGTTCCAGCCGTTGGAGGATTCCAGCGCGACGCCATCGAGTTTCTCAACCATTACCTGTTTCCAGTCCGGCTGTAGTTCATGCAGCCAGGTCCCCAGCGACGCGCTCATAATACCGCCGCCAATCAGCAGGAAATCGGTTTTTTTCGCGGCATCGTCATTTGCGAAGGTCGCCGTACTGACGAACATCGCTAATGCGGTCATAGATATAATCGTATTTTTAATTGCAGGCATAATAGAAATATCACATAGCACAAGTGTATTAAGAGCCTGCATATTAACGCACTTTTACTTTATTTTAAAATATCATTTACACTTTCGCACAGGCAGCTAATTATCATTAACCTGGTTTTTTAACTTAAAAAAGTAAAATAAATCTGCAGCAAAGAAATACACCTAAGATGAATATTTAACGGCAGAATAAATAACATCCTGAAAAAGCAGGTAAACCGTGTGGAATAACTAAAATATTTACCTGCGGAATATTTCAAATTATACGGCGCGTATCGCGAAAATACGCGCCCCAGGGTTAACTTCAGGCAACCGGCTGAGCCGCACGCAGCGCAATCCGCAGATGGTCGTTGTGCTCCGCCAGCAGCTCGCGCGCCTGCCAGGCATCAAGCCCGCTGAGGATCATTAATATCGCCGTCCGGCAGTGCTGGTTGCAGTTGGCCAACGCCGCTTTGGCCTCGCTACGCGAACACTCCGTCGCCGCCATTACGATAGCTATCTGCCGCTCAGCCCAGCGCGGGGTACTGGCCTGCAGATCGACGCGCAGATTTTCATACACCCGCCCTGCGCGAATAGCCAGTCCGGTAGTCAGCATATTGAGGATCTGCCGCTGGGCAATTTGCGCTTTTGGATTACCAAAGCCCGCCACCGCCTCCGGGCCTGTTGGCGGGGCAATAATGATATCCGCCAGCTGCGCGGCTTCACTGCTGGTCTGCTGGGTAAGCAACGCAATTGGCGCGCCCAGCGACCACGCGTGACGCATCGCTCCCCAGACCCACGGCGTTTTGCCGCTTACCGTCAACGCCAGTAGCATATCCTGATTACTGAACTGCAACGCCTCCAGTTCAAACGCCCCAAGATCGTAATTACTCGCCGCGGTTTCCATCTCCTGCAGCTCGGCAGCTGGCCCTCCGGCGATAAGCGCGACCAGTGAATGCTTGCCATCGGGGGTAAACTCGCTCACCGTCTGCACGGCGGCGCGGCCTGACGCTCCGGCGCCGATAATCACCAGCCGTCCTCCCCGGCTCAGCGTCGCCGTCGCGTTATCAAGCAGTCGTGCTATTTCCGGTAAACAGGCCCCAACGGCTTCGGCAATCTGCTTATCATCCTTATGCAGCAGCGTCAGCATATCGAGAGTGGCGAGACTATCGATATGGGTGGTTTCAGGGTGGCGTCGTTCCATCATTGAAGCGGTTGGCTTACTGCTCATAAAAACCTCCATTTAAAACCGAAAAAACCTACAGGGGCGAAAGCGCTAACGTGAGGAAAACCCTTTCATTGACCACGTTTATTAATAGCAGTGTAAAGCTTTAATGACGCGGTTTACCGCCACGGAAGTCACAGTTTTCGCCCCCTGAAGCCATTCAGCTGTCGATTGGTCGTTATTCAGGCAGTAGATGCATTAGCCCTACGAAACTTGCATGAGGCATATTGTAGCGCGTCGCTTACCGGTCCCTGCGGCAGATAAAAAAACAGCAGTTAAGACGGCTTTTCATCCGTCTTATTTGCTTTTTTACACGGCTTTATGAAAGCCGCCCATTCAGCGATAATACATATCTATGAGTTTTTTCTGGGGTTGGTATGAAGCAATTAGCGCCGCAGGCGTCCCCCGCGCGTAAACGCCCGATGAGTATGAAGCTAAGTACCGCCGTCACCTTGATGATTGGCAGCGTCATCGGCTCGGTACTGATTCTGGTTTATGCCCTGTGGTTTATGCAGATCGGCAGCGCCACCCGCGAGGGCGTGAAAGATACAGCCCTGGCGGTAGCGCGAACGCTCGCCGACACCCCGGAAGTCAAGCGCGGTCTGACGCTGCCGCCGGACAGCGGTATTATTCAGCCGTTAGCGCTGGCCGCCGCCAAACGCAACGGCCTGCTGTTTGCGGTCGTTACCAATATGGACGGCATTCGGTTTTCGCATCCCAACAGTCAGATTATCGGTAAACCCTTTATTGGCGACGATATTCAGCCGACGCTGCAGGGCAAAGAGAACGTTGCCGTCAACCACGGCGTGCTGGCCCAGGCTCTGCGGGTATTTACTCCGGTTTTTGACGATAATCGCCGGCAAATCGGCGTGGTGGCGATTGGCATTTCGTTAAGCAAAGTGGATACCCAGATCGCCGCCAGCCGCTGGGATGTGATTCTGACCGTGCTGTTCAGCGCCGTCGTTTGCGCCGTTGGCACCTGGAGCCTGGTTCGCGGCCTCAAACGCGTCCTGCTGGGCCTTGAGCCGCAGGAGATCTCAACTCAGTTCCAGCAGCGCCAGGCGATGCTGCATTCCTTAAAAGAAGGCGTCGTGGCGGTAGATGCCGACGGGCAGGTGACGCTGATTAACCCCGCCGCGCGCGATATGCTGTTTAGCGGGCCCGATAACGATATCGCCCAAACCCCGCTCCTGGCGGATTTGCAGGAAGTTCTGCACACCGGAGAGCCGATTTACGATCGGGAGCTGGGCTGCAACGGTCTTTTGCTTATCAGCAATACGGTTCCCGTCCGCAGCCAGGATGACGTGGTTGGCGCGATCAGCACCTTCCGGGATAAAACGGAGGTCAGCCAGCTGCTACAGCGGCTCGACGGAATGGTGAACTATGTCGACGCCCTGCGCACCACCTCCCATGAATTCATGAACAAGCTGCACGTGATCCTCGGCCTGTTGAATATGAAAAGCTACAGCCAGCTTGAAGCGTACGTCTTACAGACCGCCCACACTTATCAGGCGGATATCGGCGAGATCCAGCACCGAATTAAATCACCGGTAGTGGCGGGCTTTTTAATCGGCAAAATTCAGCATGCCAGGGAGCGCGGTTTTACCCTTACCCTCGCGGAAGAGAGCCAGGTTCCGGACTGCCCGAACGAAAAGCAGGTCACCATACTGGTCACGGTACTGGGCAATTTAATCGAGAACGCGCTGGATGCCATGAACGGCCAGGCTGAAGGCGAAGTCAGCCTGCTGCTGCATTATCAGAACGGCTGGCTGAGCGGTGAAGTCAGCGATGATGGTCCCGGGATCCCGGAAGCGTTCATCGATGATATTTTTAATAAAGGATTTTCCACTAAAGGCGAAAATCGCGGCGTCGGGCTATTTCTCGCCAGCCAGCAGCTTCGCGAGCTGGGCGGGTCGCTGTCCGTCGAGTCCGAACCCGGCGTGTTTACCCAATTTTTTGTTCATCTCCCCTGGGATAGTAAAAGGAAAAGTACGTGATAAATGTCTTAATTGTTGACGATGATGCCATGGTTGCCGAACTGAACCGCCTGTACGTGGCGCGCGTCAGCGGCTTCCGCTGTAGCGGCACGGCGTCTACGCTGAGTAAAGCCAGGGAGATGATTAACGATAAGGGTCTGGAGATAGATCTGGTCCTGCTGGATGTCTATATGCAGCAGGATAGCGGTCTGGATCTGCTGCCCGCCATTCGCGCTTCCGGGCGGGCCATCGACGTCATTATGATCACTTCTGCCGCCGACGCCGCGACGGTTCAGGCCTCTATGCGCTACGGCGTGGTGGATTATTTGATTAAACCCTTCCAGTTCCCGCGGTTTGAAGAGGCGCTAACCGCCTGGCGCGAAAAACGTAAGCTGATGACCGGTCAGCCCTATTATGAACAAGCGGACGTCGACCGGCTTTTGCACGGCGGCGTGCCGGAGACCGCTGATTCACGCAAACTGCCGAAAGGCTTAACCCCACAGACGCTGCGCACTCTTTGCCAGTGGATTGATGCCCATCCGGACATCGAGTTCTCAACCGACGAACTGGCGGCGGCGGTAAATATCTCCCGGGTATCTTGCCGTAAATATTTGATTTGGCTGGCGCAAATTAACATCCTTTACACCAGCATTCATTACGGCGCCACCGGACGTCCGGTGTATCGCTATCACCTGATAGCCGAGCAGTACGGGCTGCTTAAGCAGTACTGCCAGTAAGCCGGTAGCCGTCATCCAGCAGCTGAAAGCGGAAGCGGCGCCGGGAAGAGAGGATAACGTCGCGGTTTTTGGTGACCAAAATCGCTTCGATATCCTCGCGCTGGCGCAGCGCCGCGCAGCCTTTCTCCACGCCAAGGCCGTAAATCAGGGTGCTCCAGATATCGCCGTCCAGCGAGTCGGCGGAAATAATCGTTACGCTCTCCAGTTCATTATCCAGCGGATAGCCGCTGCGCGGGTCGAGAATATGGTGCCAGCGTTTACCATCCTGCTCGAAATAGCGCTCGTAAATGCCCGAGGTCACCACCGACTGCCCCACCACGTCAATACTGCCAATCAGCGCATCCGCCGCGGAGTAAGGTTTTTTCAGCCCAATGGACCACTCGCCGAGGGTGTGGACGTTACCGCCAAGGTTAATCAGCGCGGCGTTAACTCCCTGCTGCTGCAGATAATCACGCACCCGATCGGCGATATATCCTTTGGCGATGGCACCAAGATCGATCTCCATTCCCGCCTGGGCGAGATAGACGCTGCAGGCGGCGTCATCGAGGATCACATCCTGCGGACGCGTTAGCGTCAGCCGGGCGGCAATATCCTGCGCTGCGGGTACGCGATGGCCCTGAAAGCCAATGCGCCACAGCTTCACCAGCGGACCAATCGCGAGGTTAAACGCGCTGTCGCGCACCATGCTGGCGGCTTTGGCGCATTTGATCAGCGCGTAGACCGGACGGCTCACCGTCACCGGATGCCGCCCGGCAGCCTGGTTGATATCCATCACCTGAGAGTGCGCGCGGTTAACGGTGAAAAGATCTTCATAGCCTTTAATCAGTTGAAAAACGCGGGACGCGAGTGGTTCATCGTGAACATAGAGCTTAAGCAGGATGGGGGATCCCATCAGCACGGCGGAGTAGCTGTAGACGCGGTTGTCGGACATAACGCACTCCTAAAGAGAGGTAAATACGCCGGGCCGCATATTAGCCTGCCCGGCGGGTATCGCTTATGCATTAACCTCTGGCACGTGTCGCCGCCTGATGGCCTGCGAAGGTGCCGAAGATGATAATATCGGCCACCGCGTTGCCGCCGATGCGGTTACCGCCGTGAATGCCGCCGACCACTTCCCCCGCGGCAAAAGCTCCCGGAATCACCTGTTCGCTGGCGTTCAGCACCGCGGTGTCGGTATTGATGGTCACGCCACCCATGGTGTGGTGAACCCCCGGCGCGATACGAATCGCATGGTACGGGCCTTCATTAATCGGCGCGCGCAGCGCGGTCGTACGGCCGAAGTCAGCGTCATGCTGTTTTTCAACAAAGCCGTTGTAGCGCTCCAGCGTATTGAGGAAAGCATGGTAATCCATCCCCAGTTTGTCCGCCAGTTCGCGCGGCGAGCTGGCGCTGGTGACAAAACCTTTGGCGATGTACTCGTCGGCGGCTTTGTTTTTCGCTCTCACGTGCTCGTCAAAGACGATATAAGCGAAGTGCTCCGGTAGCGCAATAATCGATGCCGAAACTTTATCGCGGGTTTCCATCTCGTTGAAGAAGCGGTTGCCCTGCTGATTCACCAGAATCGCCCCGCCGCCGCGGATCGACTCGGAAATAAGATACGAGGTCTGCTGTTCGACGGTCGGGTGAATCTGGATTTCGCCCATATCAACCGTGCCCGCGCCGATACGTTCCAACAGCGCGATACCGCCGCCGGTCGCCCCTTTATGGTTAGTGGTCACAAAGCCCGCCAGATCCGGACGATATTTCACTACCATCGCGCTGTTGGCGCTGAAACCGCCGGTAGCCACCACAATGCTTTTCGTCTGTACCACAACGGTTTCTTGTTCATCGTTAAGCAGACGTACGCCGCTTACCTCATCGTTGGTCATCAGGATCTCTTCAACCGATGTATCCAGCAGGACATCAATGCCGCGTTTGGTGATATTACGTACCAGGCCGCTGATCAGGTAGCCGCCTACCGCCGACCCGTCGCGCGGACGGTGGGTACGGTCAATGCTCATCCCGCCGGTGGTGGTGATATCGTTGAGCATAATGCCGCGACGCGCCAGCCACTCAATGGCCTCCGGCGCATTCTCCACGAAGCGGCGCAGCAGCTGCGGGTTGTTTTTGTTCTTACCGCCTTTCAGCGTTTCCTGATAGAACAGCTCTTTGCTGTCCTCAATGCCTTTCACGCGCTGGAAGCGCGTCTCCGCGGCGTTCATCCCGGCAGAGGCTTTGATCGTGTTGCCGCCGATAGTTGGCATTTTTTCAACGATCAGCACGCTCGCTCCTTCGTCGTGCGCCTGGATCGCTGCCGCCAGACCGGCACCGCCGCTGCCGACCACCACCACATCGTAGCTTTTCGGCCCGGCATCGCCTTCGCCCTCTTCGGCGGCCAGCGCTTTGCTGGACTTCAGCATCGCTTTAGAGACCGCTTTTTTCACCGCTTCGCTCTGGCTGGTCGCACCGGAAATCGCATCCACGTGCGGAGTGTTGGCGCTGAGAATACGTTCGCGGATCTCTTCAAAACTGGTGGTGAACTCGACGGTCTGCACCGGGCCTGCCGCCAGTGCGATATCGGCAATGCGGTCGTTTTCCAGGCTGACGTTGATAACCAGCTCGTTAGCGTCGTCCTGAACGGTTTCGACGAACATACCCGGTTTAAATTTCGCGTCGCCCATGCTCATATCGCGGATCATCGCTTCTACCAGCGAGAAGCGCCACAGCGGTTCCGGAATGTTCAACGCTTCACGCTGGGTGCTGTCGATGAACAGCTCCAGCTCTTCGCCGACGGCGATGCGCGCCGTCCAGTCAGGATAAGCGATACAGGCGCGCCCCACCGCCAGCAGATCGTAGCCGTGATCCAGTCCCTGTTCGGCATCGGCCGCGTTAACCACGCCGCCCACGCCCATCACCGGTACCTGAGCTAAGGTTTCAGAGCGCATAGCGCAATATTTTTCAATCAGCGGCGTTGGATCGCGGGTATCGACAATTGAGGGACGCAGCGTGGCGCCAACTGAAAAGTGCAGATAGTCCACGCCGCGGGCGGCCAGTTTTTCCAGCAGATACATGGTGTCAGCAAAACGGATACCGGGGACTTCCATCTCTTCAGGAGAGAAACGATAGCCAATAATGAAAGCGTCATCGGCGTACTGACGAGCCATTTTGTGCGTGATATCCAGCACCGCCAGCGGAAATTTTGCGCGGTTATCCCGGCTGCCGCCCCATTCGTCGTCGCGCTGGTTAGAGTTTGGCGAATAAAACTGTTGGATCAGGTAGGTGTTCGCGCCGTGAATTTCAACGCCGTCGAAACCCGCCTGAATAGCGCGGCGTACGCCTTCACCAAACTTCGCGATCATACCTTCAACTTCTTCCCCGCTCAGCGCACGCGGCGTCGCGGCGCCATCGCGCGGTGCGGCAATTGCGCTGGGGGCGACCGGCTGGCGTCCGCCAATCAGCTGCGGGTCGACCATCCGGCCACCGTGATAAATCTGCAGAATTGCTTTAGATCCTTCCGCTTTGATAGCCGCGGCGATTTTCGCCAGGCCGGCTATTTTTTCATCGTTATCGATACCGATAGCGCCCGGAAACGCCAGACCGTAATTATCGACAAAGCAGCACTCCACGATGATGGCGCCGATACTGCCGGCGCGAACGCGGTAGTACTCCACCAGCTCACTGGTCACGGTACCGTCAAAATAACCCGTGCAGGTGGTCATCGGCGCCATTAACAGGCGGTTTTTCAGTTCAGCACCGTTGGGTAAAGTAAAAGGACGCAGAATTCGTTGGTTACTGGTCATAATGACGCTCCAGACTTTAAATATAAATTTCAGAATTGGGTGACAGGATTATTTTTATTGTCGTTGGTAACCCCTTAAGTCATGGTAATAATATAGCGCTATTTTTAGTTACTAAAGAAATTACATTAGTTAAAAAACTATTTAATACCAACAATAACATCCATACCTCCATTGTATTATTAAATAAAAATAATTCTTTCACACAATCGAGATAAACGATAACAAAACGGAAACCTTTGTTAAGGTCAAATATTAATCATATAAATAAAAAATACAATTTAAATCATTCACTTAAAAACAAATTAAAAGACAGGGTTAATTTTAAATTTAACATTTATACGTATTTCTACCAAATAAAAACCACATCCTTTAGGGTTATTATGATTGATAAAAAAAGTGACCAGTAAGCCGTTTTTCTTGATCTCAATCAATTGCAACGGCGTATGAAAGCGCAATATATAAATAACCCAATATTTTATTTTAACGCCCAAAGAAAAGCGTTAATTAACTGTCAGCGTAATAACCAGAGCCGGTAATTAATAATTAAAGAAAGTTTTGCAACTAAAAAAACCGGACGGCTATTCGGCGACAAAACTCTATTTTTAACTACTTGCAGATACTCATTATGAAAGAGAAAAAGACAACCATACCGCCTGCCGGTGCAGCAACAAAGGCTGCTTCTAAACGTCTGCTGATGATGGCGATGCCTATTATCGTCGCCGTACTCCTGCTATTTGTCCCGGTGCCCGATGGCCTGCCCCCTTACGCCTGGCACTACTTTGCTATTTTCGTCGGCGTGATCGTCGGTCTGATCTTCGAACCGCTGCCGGGGGCAGTGATTGGGCTCACCGGCGTTGTGGTCATTGCCTTGTGCAGCCAATGGCTCCTTTTCAGTCCTGAACAGCTGTCCGCGCCAAACTTCAGACTTGCCGGCGCCTCTTTTAAATGGGCGGTGAGCGGTTTTGGTAACTCGACCGTGTGGCTTATCTTCGGCGCTTTCATGTTTGCCGCCGGTTACGATAAAACCCAGTTCGGCCGCCGTCTGGCGCTGATTCTGGTGAAATATCTCGGCCGCCGCAGCCTGACGCTGGGCTACGCTATCACCTTCGCCGACCTGCTGCTGGCGCCGTTTACGCCATCTAATACCGCGCGCAGCGGGGGGACCATCTACCCGATCATCGCAAACCTGCCGCCGCTGTACGGTTCTAAACCTAACGACCCAAGCGCGCGCCGCATTGGCTCTTATCTGATGTGGGTGGCGATCACCGCGGCCTGTATCACCAGCTCCATGTTCCTTTCCGCCCTCGCGCCAAACCTGCTGGCTCTGGCGCTGGTGAAAAGCATCGTCGGCATTAATATCTCCTGGGGCACCTGGTTTATTGCCTTCCTGCCGCTGGGTATTCTGTTGATTCTGGCCATGCCGCTGCTGGCCTACTGGTTCTATCCGCCGGAAGTGAAAGTAAACGATGAAGTGCCGCTGTGGGCCGCCCGCGAGCTGGAAAAACTTGGCCGCCTGTCACGTAACGAAATTCTGCTGCTGGCCTTTGTCTGCTTCGCGCTGATGATGTGGATCTTCGCCGCCGAATGGATTGAACCGGCGCTGGCCGCCCTGCTGGTCATCGTGCTGATGCTGTGGACCGGCGTCCTCTCGTGGAACGATATCACCAGCAACAAAGCGGCGTGGAACACCTTCGCCTGGTTCGCCACCCTGGTGGCGCTGGCCGACGGCCTCTCCTCCACCGGTTTTATCGCCTGGCTGGGTAAAGAAGGCGGCGCGCTGATGAGCGGTATCTCCCCGGGCGTTGCCACCGTGGTACTGCTGCTGGCGTTCTATCTGCTGCACTATCTGTTTGCCAGCACCACTGCGCACACCACCGCGCTGCTGCCGGCGATGCTGACTATCGCCTCCACCATTCCGGGGATGAATATGCAGGTGTTCGTACTGCTGATGGTGACCTCGCTCGGCGTGATGGGGATTATCACCCCCTACGGTACCGGCCCCAGCCCAATTTACTACGGCAGCGGCTATCTGCCGACCAAAGACTACTGGCGTCTCGGTACTATCTTCGGCGCCATCTTCCTGGCCGCCCTGCTGCTGATTGGCTATCCGTGGATGTCCATGATGTTCTGATTCATAACCGTCGGGCGTTAAACCCCGGCGGTTTTACTCTTAGGGAGCAAAGCAATGTCGACTAAACCGTTTGTCTATCAGGAAGCATTTCCGTTAGCGAAAGATGAAACTGAATACTATCTGCTGAGCAAAGAGTACGTCTCGATGGCTGAATTCGAAGGCCAGGAGATCCTCAAAGTGGAACCACAGGCTCTGACTCTGCTGGCGCAGCAGGCGTTTCACGACGCAGCGTTTATGCTGCGCGTATCCCACCAGAAACAGGTCGCGCAGATCCTTCTCGATCCAGAGGCCAGCGACAACGATAAATACGTGGCGCTGCAGTTCCTGCGTAACTCCGACATCGCCGCCAAAGGCGTGCTGCCCACCTGTCAGGACACCGGTACGGCGATTATTATGGGTAAGAAAGGCCAGCGCGTGTGGACCGGCGGCGGCGATGAAGCCGCCCTCGCCCGCGGTGTCTATAACACCTATACCGAAGACAATCTGCGCTATTCGCAGAACGCCGCGCTGGATATGTATAAAGAGGTCAATACCGGCACCAATCTGCCCGCGCAAATCGACCTCTACAGCGTCGACGGCGACGAATATAAGTTTTTGTGCATGGCTAAAGGCGGCGGCTCGGCGAATAAAACCTATCTGTACCAGGAAACCAAAGCGTTAATCACCCCGGCGAAGCTGAAAAACTATCTTGTCGAGAAGATGCGCACTCTCGGCACCGCCGCCTGCCCGCCGTACCATATCGCCTTTGTGATTGGTGGTACCTCGGCAGAAGCGACCCTGAAAACGGTCAAGCTGGCCTCAACCCACTACTATGACGGTCTGCCGACCGAAGGCAACGAGCACGGTCAGGCCTTCCGCGATATTCAGCTCGAACAGGATCTGCTGCTGGAAGCGCAAAATCTCGGCCTCGGCGCCCAGTTCGGCGGCAAATACTTCGCTCACGATATTCGCGTCATCCGCCTGCCGCGCCACGGCGCATCGTGCCCAGTGGGCATGGGCGTCTCCTGCTCGGCGGACCGTAATATCAAAGCTAAAATCAACCGCCACGGCATCTGGATTGAGAAACTGGAGAGCAATCCGGGCCAGTATATTCCCGAGCAGCTGCGCCAGCAGGGTGAAGGTAATGTGGTTAGCATCAACCTGAATCAGCCGATGAACGAGATTCTGGCTCAGCTTTCCGCCCACCCTGTATCAACGCGCCTGACCCTCAACGGCACCATTATCGTGGCGCGCGATATTGCTCATGCGAAACTCAAAGAGCTGATCGATAGCGGAGAAGAACTGCCGCAGTACGTCAAAGATCATCCGATCTACTACGCGGGTCCGGCGAAAACCCCGGAGGGCTATGCGTCAGGCTCCCTTGGTCCTACGACCGCTGGCCGCATGGATTCTTACGTCGATCTTCTGCAATCCCAAGGCGCAAGCATGGTGATGCTGGCTAAAGGCAACCGCAGCCAGCAGGTCACCGACGCCTGTCATAAGCACGGCGGTTTCTATCTTGGCAGCATCGGCGGCCCGGCGGCGGTACTGGCGCAGCAGAGCATCAAGAGCCTGGAGTGCGTGGCGTACCCGGAACTGGGGATGGAAGCTATCTGGAAAATTGAGGTGGAAAACTTCCCGGCGTTTATTCTGGTAGATGACAAAGGTAACGATTTCTTCCAGCAGATCCAGAATAAGCAGTGCGCAGGCTGTTCGCAGCGTTAATAAAAGATCGGCCTGACCCTCAGGGCCGCCGAATGGCGGCCTTTTTTTATCACCGCTGGCTCGATTTGCGCGTTTGCAGCCGTCCGGCAAGCGTCACGTGGGTGGCCGCATCTTCTTCGTTGCACAGATACTCAACCGCCAGCCTGCCCAGCTCGCTGTACGGGAGCTGGATACTGGTCAACGGCGGCGTAAGCTGCTCAGAAATCTTTTGATCGTCGTAGCCCGCCACCAGAATATCGTCAGGGATCGCGAGGCCGTGCATCGCCAGCGCCTGATAGCAGCCAATCGTCAGCCAGTCGCTGGCGCAAAAAATAGCATCTGGACGCGGCTCCAGCGTGAGCAGCTTTACCGTTGCCTGATGGGACTCGCTAAACTGCCAGTTGGTCTCATAAACCCACCCCTCCTGCACGGTGATTTCCGCCTGCTCCAGCGCCGCGCGCCACCCTGCCAGACGCTGCCTGGTGGCTTCCATCCACGTTTCGCCGGTAATATGCGCCACCCGGCTCGCGCCCTGCTGTATCAGATGGCGGGTAACCTGGAAGGCGTTGGCATAGTCATCCGGAACAAAAGACGGTAGCAGCGGCGAATCCGGATCGCGCTGGTTGAGCAGCACCAGCGGCAGCTCGGTACAATCGCGAAACTGCGACATATCGCTAATGGTCGTCACCGGCGAAGCCAGAATTATTCCCACACAGTTACGCTTTTCCAGCTGACGAATGATGTTGATCGCCAGCTCTGCATCATCGCCATATTCATAGACCGTCAGCAGAATTTCATTGCGCCACGCCGCCTCGCGGGCCTGGCTGATAGCGTCGATAAACGGATCGTAGCTCTGTAAGGAGCTAATCAACAGGGCAATCTCTTGCTGATTACGCGGCGAATGGATGGCGGGCAAACGGTCATAACCCAGCGCTGTCGCCACCTCGATGACTCTCTGGCGCGTCTCTTCGCTGAGTTTAATATTACGTGACTGATTCAGCACCAGCGACACCGTCGCCTGCGAGACCCCCGCGGCTCTGGCAATATCGTTCATTGTCACTTTGGTTTTACGTTTCATCATCACTTCCCTTCGCTCGAGGAACCCACATCATAACCGCAGTTTGCTACGCTCGCGCCCTTGCTCACGTTTCTTTGCTTTACTGCCGCCAGGATTGTGACCTTCTTCGCTTTTTTCCGCTTCACCATTTGCTCATATATACGCCAACTAATATTTATTAGCTAATTATTATCAGTTGGAGAGAGAATCATGAAACAGCAGTGGACATCAGAACAGGCGCAAACGTGGTACCAACAGCAGGGATGGCTATGCGGCTTTAACTACCTTCCGTCAACGGCGGTGAACTGGACCGATATCTGGCAGGCGGAAACCTTTGATGCGCAAACGATCGACCGTGAACTTGGCTGGGCGGCAGAGGTTGGCTACAACTCCTTGCGTATCAACCTGCCGTTTATTGTCTGGCAGCACGATCGCGATGGGTTAATCGCCCGTATCGACCAGTTTCTGACTCTGGCCGATAACCGCGGTTTTCGCACAATGCTGACGCTGATGGATGATTGTGGATTCTCCGGCGATGAGCCCTATCTCGGAGCGCAAAAAGCGCCGGTCCCGGGAAAACACAACAGCCAGGCTGCCGCCAGTCCGGGCAGGGAAATCGTCTGCAACCGCGACGCCTGGCCGGAGGTTGAGCGCTATCTACGCGATATCGTGCGTCAGTTCCGCGACGATCGCCGCGTGCTGCTCTGGGACCTGTATAACGAACCGGGCAATCGCGGCATCTTTTCCAGCGGCACCGTTGAAGTGCTGTACGACGAAAAGCTGGAGCACTATGCCCTGGAGCTGATGAAGTCGGCGTTTCGCTGGGTACGTGAAGAGGATCCGACGCAGCCGCTAACCGTTTGCGCGTGGAAATTACCTGAAGAAACGGCAAACGAAGTGTTCTATCAGCATCCCTTAGACCAGGCGGCGCTGGCGCTCTCCGATGTCATTAGCTTTCACGCCTACACCAATACCGCCCGAATGGTCGCCATTATCCATCAGCTTCAGCAGCTTGGGCGGCCTTTATTCTGTACCGAGTGGCTGGCGCGCCATGTCGGCAGCCTGATTGAGGAACAGCTTCCGCTGATGCATGCCGCCAACGTCGCGCCTTACCAGTGGGGGCTGGTACGCGGCAAAACCCAGACCTGGCTACCCTGGCCGGTGATTATGAAAAACGCTCCGGATTACTGCCGCCTGTGGTTTCACGACGTATTTGATGAAAACGGCATTCCGTTTGCTAAAAGCGAAATGGCGCTGGTGCGTAAATTAAGCCAGATTGGCCTGCACCCCACTAACGCATAAAAACATTATCTCTACAGATGCTCCGACCGGACACGGTCGGAGCTTGAGGGAACACACGATGGCAAGCACCATGAAAATACCTTCTCGCGAGTTATGGTCCTATTTTGGCTATGGTTTAGGTCAGTGTTTTAGCTTTGGTTTAGTGGGTTCGTTTATCAACTATTTTTATACCGATGTGCTGGGGATCTCCGCCCTGGCGGCGAGCACCATCTTTTTGATCGCCCGCGCCTGGGACGCGATCCACGACCCGCTCTTCGCCAGTATTATGGATACCCTGAACAGCCGTTTCGGTAAGTTTCGCCACTTCCTGCTGATCGCGCCGCTGCTGATCACCGGCGTCACGCTCCTGGCGTTTTACAAAATTGAGGCCGATCTCACCACGAAAATACTTTATGCCGGAGTCACCTATATTCTGTGGGGCACTCTGTACGCGATTTCCGATATTCCTTTCTGGTCAATGTCATCGGTAATGACCAACGACTCTGGCCAGCGTACCCGCGCGGTAACCGCGGCGATGCTCGGGGTTAACGCCGGTATAGCCTGCGCCAATATATTTTTCCCTAAACTGGCGGCCTTTTTCGCCCAGTACAGTGATGATAAAGGCTATTTTATGGCCGCGCTGGTGATGATGCTGGTGGGATTGCCGCTAATGCTCAACGGATTTATACAGATTAAAGAGCGCGTGCCGCCCAGCCCGGAAAAAGTCACCATTCGCGATACTTTCCGCAATCTGCGCCACAATAAGCCGTTGTTTATTATCCTGCTGTCGTTTTTCTTTTGCGTCTTTCACAACGTGGCGAACGGCATTTATATCTACTTCTTTATCTACAACCTTGGCGACGCCAGCCTGCAGATGGCGATCGGCATAATGGGGATCGTCGCCGCCGTTATCTGCCTGATTGCCCCGCTTCTTACCCGGCATATGCAGAAACGCCGGCTGTTTATGATCCTGTGCGCGCTGGATATCGTGGTTCGTCTGCTGATGTGGTTTATCGGCTATCAACACGTAGCGGTGCTGTTCCTGCTGCTGGGTCTGAGTACGCTGTTTGTCATGATGAGCAATATCCTGACGTCGTCGATGATTGCCGATACCATTGAGTATGCCGAATACCACACGCATCGTCGCTGCGCGGCCATCACCTTCTCCGGACAGACGTTCACCGGTAAAATGTCAGTCGCCGTGGGCGGCGGGCTGATTGGCATCTGGTTAACGATGATAGGCTACGTTCCACAGGCGCAAAGCCAGAGCGACGGCGTACTGAGCGGCCTGTTTTTTGGCATCTGTCTGCTTCCGGCTATCGGATCGTTGATTCGCCTGCTCTGCATGTCGCGCTTCACCTTCACCGAAGACAAGCACGCGGAGATTTGTCGGCTACTGGCGCTGCGCCGCCAGAGCTCAGAGGCCACAGCCGATGAGCCGAACGCTGACGCGCGCCCGGCATCGGTAAATTAACGCCCACTCCCGGTAGCACACATCCTACCGGGAATTTATCCTTCCATTTCGTCAAACACCTGCTGCGCCAGATGCATCGTGGCGTTGGCGGCAGGCAGGCCGCAATAGAGCGCGGAATGCATGATCAGCTCTTTGAGTTCATCGCGGGTGACGCCGTTATTAAACGCCGCGCGCAGATGCATTTTCAGCTCAGCTTCGCGATTGAGGGCGATCAGCATGGCAATAGTTATCATGCTGCGGGTATGGTGACTGAGCCCCGGACGGGTCCAGGTCTCTCCCCAGGCGTAGCGGGTGATAAAGTCCTGAAATTCTTCGTTTAGCGGCGTCAGCTTTTGCAGAGTTTTATCGACGTGGGCGTCGCCAAGTACCTTGCGCCGTACCGCCATTCCCTGCTGATAACGCTGTTTATCCTCCATGGTTCTCTCCTTGAGCGAAGTCCAGTAGCGCCGCGTTAAACGCCTGCGGCGCTTCGATATTCGATAAATGAGAGGCAGACAGTACCACGACTTCTGAGGCGGGGATCTGCTGTTGCAGAAAGTCAGCGTCCGCAACGGTAGTGACAGGGTCACTTTCACCGGCAATAATCAGCACCGGAACCGGGATCTGCGCGACTTCCGCGCGCAGGTCGGCAGCCGCCAGCGCTTCGCAGCAGGCGGCATAACCTTCAGCGTCGATGTGGGTCAGCTGATGGCATAACGCTTCCACCGCTTCCGGAGACTTCTGACGAAAACCGTGGGTGAACCAGCGATCCGCCGCGCCCGCGGCGACCACATCCATCCCTTCCTGACGAACCGTACGGGCGCGCGACAGCCAGCCCGCCTGGTCGCCAATCCGCGCCGCGGTGTTGGCGACGATCAGACCGTAAAAGCGCTCAGGGGCAAAACGCCCCAGCCACAGGCCGGTAAGCCCGCCCATTGAAATTCCGCAGAACCAGGCTTTGGCGATATTAAGATGATCGAGCAGCGCAATCACCTCCTCGCCGAGCTGAGTCAGGGTGACTTTGCCGCTTTTATGAGTGGCGCCATGGCCATGGGTATCGTAGCGCAGGACGCGAAAATGCTGCGTTAACGCTTCAATCTGCGGCTGCCACATCGCCCGGGTGGTCCCCAGCGAGTTGGAGAGAACGATGACCGGCGCATCTTGTGGTCCATCAATCTGATAATCAACATTCATGACGTTGCTCCTTATAGCGCGCCACAACCTGGCGCACGAAGAGTGCTGAGCTGCCGGTCGCCGTTGTCGGATCCAGCAGTTGGGTTAAGCAGCTGGCGGAAAGATGCCCGCTGACCAGCGGATCGCTTTCCAGCACGCTCAGCAGCGAACTTGAGGTATCCAGCGCCTGACGACACAGCGCCTCAATCCGGTGATGAGCGTCGGCCTTACCGATAAATTCCGCCAGCGCCAGGGTAACGGCCTCTGCCATAATCAGGCCATGGGTGATATCCAGGTCGGCGCGCATCTTATGCGGGAATACCTGCATGTCGCGCACCAGCGCTTCGCTCTGCGCCAGCGCGCCGCCAACGAGAGTAATCAGCTCCGGCAGGGTTTCCCACTCTGCCTGCCAGCCGCCCAGCGCCCGCTCATGCTGCTGAATCTGGCCGGCGTAAAGCGTCGCCACCAGTCCCGGCGTTCGCTGAGCGGCGGTTAAAATAGCGGCGCAGGAGATGGGGTTACGCTTGTGCGGCATGGTGGACGAACCGCCGCGCCCTTCAGCAATAGGTTCTGCCACCTCCGCGACTTCGGTTTGCATCAGCAGAGAAAAATCATTGGCGAATTTGCCCAAAGTACCGCAAACCCCAGCGTACCATGCCCCCACCTCCAGCATCCGGTCGCGCTGGCTGTGCCACGGCGTGTCAGGAAGCTGCAGTTCGAGCGTTTTCGCCAGCGCGATGGCAACCTGCGGAGCCTGCGACTTGAGCGAATCAAGAGTCCCCGCTGCGCCGCCAAACTGCAGCGCCAGGATTCTTGGGCGCATCTCGCGCAGACGCGCCTGCCAGCGCAATAGCGCATCCAGCGCCCCGGCGAGCTTAAGGCCAAAGGTCACCGGCAGCGCATGCTGCATCCAGGTGCGGCCCGGCATCACCGTATCCTGGTGGCGCTCGGCCTGAGCGGCCAAAGCGTCGAGTAACCCCTGCAGTAATGACTCTGTGTCCGTTAACGCGCCGCGTAGCTGCAGGATAAATCCGCTATCGATGGCATCCTGGCTGGTCGCCCCCCAATGAACATAGCGCGCCGCCGCTTCGTCGCGTTGTTTAACTTGCGCGGTCAGCTGCTTTACCAGCGGGATAGCCAGATTCCCCGCGCTGGCAGCGGCCTGCCCCAGCGCGGCAAAGTCGATTTTTTCATACTGGCAGGCCTCGACGATGGGATTGAGCGCCGCCTGCGGCACCAGGCCGCATTCGACCTGAGCGCGAACCAGCCCGGCTTCAAAATCCAGCATCCCCTGTACCCGCTGCGCATCGCTGAACCAGGCGGTCAGCGGACTGGTGCGCATCATCGGGGTCAACAAACTCATCGTGGCTCCTTAAACGCGTTCAATAATTAGCGCGATCCCCTGACCGACGCCAATGCACATGGTGCACAGCGCATAGCGTCCGCCGGTACGACGCAGCTGATAGGCCGCGGTCATTGCCAGACGCCCGCCGGAGGCCCCCAGCGGATGACCAAGGGCAATCGCGCCGCCGTTAGGATTGACGTGCGCCGCATCGTCGGGCAGTCCAAGATCGCGCGTTACCGCCAGCGCCTGGGCGGCAAAGGCTTCATTCAGTTCAATAACGTCCATTTGCCCAAGCGTCAGCCCGGTTTGCGCCAGCACCTTACGCACCGCCGGCGCCGGGCCAAATCCCATAATACGCGGCGCAACGCCTGCCGTGGCGACGCCCACTACGCGGGCCAGCGGCTGTAAATCATTGGCGGCCAGCGCCTGCTCGCTGGCTAACAACAGGGCGCAAGCGCCGTCGTTAACCCCGGAAGCATTACCCGCGGTAACCGTGCCATCAGCACGCACCACGCCGCGTAGCTTCGCCAGCGCCTCCGCCGTCGTGCTGCGCGGATGCTCATCGCGGGTAAAGAGCAGCGCTTCGCCCTTACGCTGCGGCACCGAAACGGCGATCAGCTCGTCGGCAAAACGTCCTGCCTCCTGCGCCGCCGCCGTACGCTGCTGGCTGCGCAGCGCAAACGCATCCTGGTCGGCGCGCGACACGGCAAAATCCCCCGCCACGTTTTCCGCCGTTTCCGGCATCGAATCAACGCCGTACAGCGCTTTCATTTGCGGATTGATAAAACGCCAGCCAATGGTCGTATCTTCCATCTTCATCGTGCGGCTAAAGGCGCTTTCAGCCTTGCCCATCACAAAGGGTGCGCGCGACATGCTTTCCACACCACCGGCAATCATCAGTTGAGTTTCGCCGCTTTTAATCGCGCGCGCTGCGATGCCGATCGCATCAAGGCTGGAACCGCACAGGCGATTAACGGTACTGCCCGGCACGCTTTCCGGCAAACCAGCCAGCAGCAGCGCCATTCGCGCGACGTTGCGGTTATCTTCCCCCGCCTGGTTGGCGCAGCCGTAAATCACATCGTCAATACGCGCCGGATCGAGACCCGGATTACGCTCCAGCAGCGCTTTCAGCGGCAGCGCTGCCAGATCGTCAGCGCGCATAGTCGCCAGGGTTCCGCCAAAACGACCGAACGGGGTACGTACCGCATCACAGATAAATGCCTGATTCATCATAGGTTCCTTACGCGCTTTCCGCCAGTTGTTCGAAAGTCAGCGCCACCGGAGTGATGCGCTGCAGTTCCTCAAAAGAGAGGCCGTTGAAGATTTCCCGCACCACCGGGCCGCTTTCGCTAATATCGATGACCGCCAGATCGGTATAAATTCGCCTCACGCAGGCGACGCCGGTCAGCGGATAGGTGCAGTGCTCGACCAGCTTGCATTCGCCGTCGCGGGTCAGGTGATCCATCATCACAAATACCTGACGAGCGCCGATGGCCAGATCCATCGCTCCGCCGACTGCCGGGATGGCATCGGGCGCGCCGGTACTCCAGTTTGCCAGGTCGCCGCTGGCGGAAACCTGATAGGCTCCCAGCACGCAGATATCAAGATGACCGCCGCGCATCATGGCGAAAGAGTCGCCGTGATGGAAATAGCAGCCGCCCTCAAGCAAAGTCACATACTCTTTCCCGGCGTTAATCAATTCCGGATCCTCTTCCCCCGGCAGCGGTTTCGGCCCCATCCCCAGCAGGCCATTTTCGCTGTGCAGAAAAACTTCCTTATCCGCAGGAAGATAGTTGGCGATACGGGTAGGTAAACCGATCCCCAGGTTGACGTAAGCGCCTTCGGGGATATCGCGGGCTACGCGCTGGGCCATTTCATCACGTGTCAGTTTTTGCATTACGGTTTCCTCAGGCGCTCTTAGCGGCAGTCAGGTTTTCCAGGGAGTAGACGCGCTGCACAAAAATGCCCGGGGTAATAATATTTTCCGGGTCAAGGTCGCCGAGAGCCACCAGCTGCGAGACTTCTACAATGGTTGTTTTCGCGGCAGTGGCCATAATCGGGCCGAAATTGCGCGCCGCTTTGCGATAAACCAGATTTCCCCAGCGATCGCCCTGGTGAGCTTTGATCAACGCAAAGTCGGCCTTGATGGGATATTCAAGAACGTAATGACGCCCGTCGATTTCGCGAGTCTCTTTTCCCTCGGCCAGCGGCGTACCGTAGCCGGTTGGCGTGAATACCGCGCCGAGGCCGGCGCCTGCCGCCTGGATACGTGCGGCGAGATTCCCCTGCGGCACCAGCTCCAGTTCAACTTTGCCGCGACGGTAGAGGTCGTCAAAAATCTGTGAGTCGACCTGACGCGGGAACGAACAGATCATTTTGCGCACCCGTCCGGCTTTCAGCAGCGCCGCCAGACCCACTTCACCATTGCCTGCATTGTTGTTAATAATGGTTAAATCACGAGCCCCCTGTTCTATCAGAGCATCTATCAGATACGTCGGCTGCCCGGCGGGACCAAATCCGCCAATCATAATGGTCGCCCCGTCGTGAATCCCAGCGATGGCATCATTTAGCGTCGATACGCTTTTATCAATCATCAGGTCGCTCCTGTATGTGCGGTAATCGCACTTTTATTCGTTGTTCGCACAAAATGTGACCCGCTTAACGATGCTGGTCAAGGGCGATAATCGAAATATGGTGCGATAATCGAACATCATGTATGTTTAACGAAAGAATGTGATCGATGGCAAATACGGAGAAAAAAATGGAGAAACATCCAGACGATTTACTGACGGGCGAAAGCGATGCGTTTAAGGGCGATCCCAACTTTATGGCCTCGCTGGCGCGCGGACTGGAGGTGATCCAGGCCTTTACTCCGCAGCGCCCGCTGCTCTCTATTTCGCAAATCAGCCAGAAGACCGGTATTCCGCGCGCGGCGGTGCGCCGCTGTCTCTATACGCTGAGCAAACTAGGGTTTGTTTATGCCGAGGATGGTAAAAATTTCCAGCTACGTCCGCGTATTCTGTCACTGGGCCACGCCTGGCTGGCATCGACGCCGCTGGCGCGCTCGGCGCAGCCGGTGCTGAAACATTTAAGCGAAATGCTTAACGAGTCATGCTCAATTGCGACTCTCGACGGCGACGATATTCTCTATATCGCCCGCGCCTCCAGTTCACGAATTATGACCATCGATCTGGATATTGGCAGCCGCCTGCCCGCCTGGGCGACGTCAATGGGACGCGTGTTACTGAGCTATCAGCCGGAAGAGAAGCTGAACGATATGCTGGGTCGGGTAACGATGATTCGCTATACCCCGCAAACCGTTGATTCGGTCGCGAAGCTGCGCGCCGAGCTCAAACGGGTGCATCAGCAGGGTTACGCGCTTAACGATCAGGAGCTGGAGATGGGATTGCGCTCCCTGGCGGTCCCGCTGTTTAATCCTCAGGGACAGATTCAGGCGGCGCTTAACGTCGGCGTGCACGCCGGGCAGGTTTCCGCACACGAAATGCTGGAGCGGGTGTTACCCGAGCTACAGAAAGCAGCCCGGGAATTAACGCTTCTGATGCGCTAACGGCTATGTTTAGCGTGGCGTTCCCAGTTTTCCTGCTTAGCTTCAGCCGATTTTCGCAGCGCCACGTAGCAGGCTCCGCTGCCGCCGTGGTGCGGTAACGCTGCACAGAACGCCTGCACCTCCGGGAGTTCCACCAGCCAGCGCGCCAGGTAGCTACGAATAATATTGGCGTGCGCGTTGTCGTCGCGCCCCTTACCATGAACGATCAGCAGATTACGCAGCCCCTGCTGTTGCGCCTCTACGACAAAAGCAAACAGCATTTGTCGGCACTTTTCCACCGGCTGGCGCAGCAGATTGAGGCTGGCCTGCTGGCTGTACTTGCCGCGACGGAGCTTTTCCAGCACGCCGCTTTGCAAACCTTCGCGCTTAAACTCCAGCGCGGTCTCCAGCGGTACGATATCGAGATAGCCGGTGGTCAGAAAGTTATCAAGCTGCAGGGTGTCAATTCGCTGCACGGCGCGGGTATTGCGCTCGGGGTGCCAGAGAACGTCGTTATTGCGCTTCAGCGGTTGAACGTCCTCCATGGCGCCAAGAAAAAGGGATTTGTCGTCAAGGTTCATGCGCGTTCCTCCAGCTACTACCGGGAAGGTACTATAGCCGCCTCGCGACGCCTCCTCAACGCGTTTACACACCTCTGCGGGTAAATTGACCTAGGGAAACAGTTGGCGGCTTTGACGACGAAACAGCGTGATTAATGACGCCGTTAAGGGTGTCTGCCGCGTATCGCGGCGCTGAATCAGATAATAGGTGGCTTTAGGTAGCGTTTCACGGATAGGGAGCATCACCAGCTTATCCGCCATCATCGGATCGTTGCCAAGCTCGACCGGCAGAATGCTGAGAAAATCGCTTTTCACTACCAGGCTAATGCACGAAGAGAAGGTCTCACAGACGATATCCACCTTGAGTGCCAGTCCAGCCTGATTAAACATCTCCTGCAGCTGTTTGAAGTAGCTGCCGCGCGGCGTCGGCATCGTCCAGTGATGTTCGAGCAACGCCTGAAGTGAAGTGGCTTGTGCCGCCGGATGACCGGCGCGGGCGAATACCGCGAAGGGTTTCTCAAATAGCTTCTCAAAGCTGAATTCATGATCGTACGGGCCGGGATAGTAAGTATTGATGGTGAAATCCAGCTCACCCTGCCGCAGTTCGTTAATCATCGCCAGCAGCTGACCTTCCATAATCCGCACCTTCACCAGCGGATGCTGCTGATGAAAGCGGCAAATGACCGAAGGCATCAGCGAACGCGCTACGCTGGCGCCAAGGCCGATATTTATCTGCCCGGCCTGCGCACCCTGACGTTGTAGCAATTCATCCTGCGCCGCCCGCAGCTCTTCCAGGATCAGGCTCGCATGCTGATAAAAGCTTTCGCCGCTTTCGGTCAGCGCCACCCCCCGGCTACGGCGCACAAACAGCTGCGTAGAGAGCCCTTCTTCCAGCTCCTTAATCGCTTTGGTCAACGCCGGCTGTGAAATCGCCAGCGTCCGGCTGGCGCCGCGAATACTTCCCTGGCGTGCGACCTCAACGAAGGCGCGAATCTGGTGAAATTTAATCTGGAATGACATCTCGCAAGTGATAACCAATATGTATCAGACAGAAGAAAATGACATCTACTGTAATCGATCATCCTGTGGCAGGTTAAGGATGAGAGTGCATGAAAGGGGTTGGCGATAAGCAAACACTATCACTTCGTGAACACCATCACAGTTTTTGATTATGACAGGAAAGGTTATGCCGCAACTTTATGATTTCATCAACCAGCTGGCGCCCAAAATGGCCGAATGGCGTCGCGATTTTCACCTGCATGCAGAATCCGGCTGGCTGGAGTTCCGCACCGCCAGCAAGGTGGCGGAGGTCTTAGACGGTCTGGGCTATCAGCTGGCGCTGGGGCGAGACGTTATCGACGCCGAGAGCCGTATGGGTCTGCCTGATGAAGAGACGCTGGCGCAGGCATTCCAGCGCGCCCGCTCACAGGGTGCGCCGGAACGCTGGCTGCCGGCGTTTGAAGGCGGCTTCGCCGGAGTAGTGGCAACCCTCGACACAGGACGGCCGGGGCCGACGCTGGCGTTTCGCGTCGATATGGATGCGCTCGATCTCAACGAGCAGCACGATGATAGTCACCGCCCGCACCGCGATCGTTTTGCCTCCTGCAACGAAGGCATGATGCATGCCTGCGGCCATGACGGTCATACTGCAATCGGTCTGGGGCTGGCGCACGTGCTGAAGGAATACGCCGAGCAGCTCAACGGAACGATCAAGCTGATTTTCCAACCGGCGGAAGAAGGTACCCGCGGCGCGCGCGCCATGGTAGCAGCGGGCGTGGTGGATAACGTGGACTATTTCACCGCCATTCATATCGGTACCGGCGTCCCTTCCGGCACCGTCGTTTGCGGTGGCGATAACTTTATGGCCACCACCAAATTCGATGTGCAGTTCAGCGGCGTCGCCGCCCACGCCGGCGGAAAGCCCGAAGATGGCCGTAATGCGCTGCTGGCGGCGGCCCAGGCCACCCTTGCCTTACATGCCATCGCGCCACATAGCGCCGGGGCGTCAAGGGTTAACGTCGGCGTCATGCAGGCCGGTACCGGGCGTAACGTCGTGCCCTCTTCCGCCCTCTTAAAAATCGAAACCCGTGGCGAAACCGAAGCCATTAACCAGTACGTATTTGAGCGGGCCAAACAGGCGATCGCCGGCGCGGCGATGATGTATGAAGCCAGCTATCAGTTACAGCTGATGGGCGCGGCCACCTCCAGCGCCCCCTCGCCAGCGTGGGTGGACTATCTGCGTCAGCAGACAACGCAGGTCCCCGGTGTTAAACAGGCCGTCGATCGTATTGCAGCCCCGGCGGGTTCCGAGGATGCCACCTTGATGATGGCCCGGGTCCAGGAGCGCGGCGGTCTCGCCTCATACATGATATTCGGCACGGAACTAAGCGCTGGCCACCACAACGAAAAATTCGATTTCGACGAGAGCGTGATGACCCTGGCCGTCGCCACGTTAGCACGCGTCGCCCTGAACTTTCCCTGGCAGCGAGGTGTGTGATGGAACAGGTTTATCAATTTGTCGATGACGTCATTGAGGGGCGACGCAACGATTTTTGCGCCATAGCCGATGATATCTGGGATCATCCGGAAACCCGCTTTCAGGAGTTCTGGTCCGCTGCGCGTCTGGCCGATGCGCTGGAAGCGGAAGGTTTTCAATTGACCCGCAATGCGGGTGGGATCCCCAACGCCTTTATCGCCAGCTATGGCGAAGGCCAACCGGTGATTGCCGTGCTCGGTGAATTTGACGCCCTGGCGGGGCTCAGCCAGCAGGCACACTGCGCAGCGCCCGCGTCTTCAACGCCGGGGGAAAACGGCCATGGGTGCGGGCATAATCTGCTTGGTACGGCGGCTTTCGCCGCCGCGGTCGCCGCCAGGAACTGGCTGCAGCAGCAAGGCGGCACCGGTACCCTACGCTTTTATGGCTGTCCCGGCGAGGAAGGCGGTTCCGGAAAGACCTTTATGGTCCGTGAGGGTTTGTTCGATGACGTCGATGCCGCCCTGACCTGGCACCCGGAAGCCTGGGCCGGGATGTTCAGCACCAGCACCCTTGCCAACATTCAGGCGGCGTGGCGGTTTACCGGCACCGCGGCGCATGCGGCAAACTCGCCGCATCTTGGCCGCAGCGCGCTGGACGCCGTGACGCTGATGACCACCGGCAGCAACTTCCTTAACGAACACATTATCGAAAAGGCGCGGGTGCACTACGCCATCACCGATACCGGCGGCGTCTCCCCCAACGTTGTTCAGGCGCAGGCGGAGGTGCTGTATCTCATTCGCGCGCCGGAAATGGCCGACGCGCAGCAAATCTTCGCGCGGATCGAGAAAATCGCCCAGGGCGCCGCATTGATGACCGAGACCAGCGTCAGTTGCCGCTTCGAAAAAGCCTGTTCCAGCTATCTGCCCAACCGCACGCTGGAAGCAGCAATGTATCAGGCGGTATGCCATTACGGCACGCCGCACTGGAGCGCAGAAGAGCGCGCTTTCGCCGCTGAAATTCGCGCGACCTTAAGCGAGAACGATATTAATAACAGCCTGAAAAACATTGCCGGCACCAGCGGCGACGAGGGAAAAGCGTTCGCCCGCCGCCACCGCGAGACGATCCTTATCGACGAGGTGGCGCCATGGGCGGCTACCGATAATATCCTTGCGGGCTCTACCGACGTCGGCGACGTGAGCTGGAAAACCCCCGTAGCCCAGTGCTTCAGCCCCTGCTTTGCCGTCGGGACGCCGCTGCACACCTGGCAACTGGTCAGCCAGGGCAGAACCTCCATTGCCCATAAAGGGATGCTTCTGGCAGGAAAAGTACTGGGGGCGACGGCCATTCGTTTGTTCAGCGACAGGTCGTTACTTACCACCAGCCAGCAGGAGCTGGCACAGGTCTTAGCCGAAAGGCCCTACCGGTGCCCGATCCCGCAGGGCGTCGAGCCTTCAATTTTAAAATAATAAAAAGCCCTTCGGATGGAGTACAGCAACGCGGTAATCGCTAAAAAACAACTGCTGACACAGCCTGGGGTAGAAAGACAACAAACACAACAATGACAACTGAGGAACGCCCATGAGTATGTCTTCCATACCGTCGCCTTCCCCCACCGGTAAGCTCTATGGCTGGGTTGAAAAAATTGGTAACAAGGTTCCACATCCGTTTTTACTGTTTATCTATCTGATCGTGGTGTTGATGGTCGCCACCGCCATCCTGTCGGCGCTGAACGTCGGCGTACAGAACCCCACCGACGGCTCGCGAGTCGTGGTGAAAAACCTGCTCAGCGTTGAGGGGTTACACTGGTTTTTGCCGAACGTGATTAAGAACTTTAGCGGTTTCGCGCCGTTGGGGGCCATTCTGGCTCTGGTGCTGGGGGCAGGATTTGCTGAACGGGTCGGCCTGCTGCCTTCGCTGATGGCGAAAATGTCATCACACGTTAGCGCCCGTTACGCCAGCTATATGGTGTTGTTTATCGCCTTCTTTAGCCATATATCTTCCGATGCCGCGCTGGTAATTATGCCGCCGTTAGGCGCCCTGATGTTTCTCGCCGTTGGCCGCCACCCGGTTGCTGGACTGCTGGCGGCAATCGCCGGCGTCGGCTGCGGCTTCACTGCCAATCTGCTCATCGTTACCACCGATGTCCTGCTCTCAGGAATCAGTACCGAAGCGGCAAAAACCATTGACGCCTCACTACACGTCAGCGTGATTGATAACTGGTACTTTATGGCAACCTCGGTGATCGTTCTCACTCTGGTTGGCGGCTTGATTACCGATAAACTGGTTGAACCGCGGTTGGGTCAATGGCAGGGCAAGAGCGATGAAACGCTTAAGTCGCTGACGCCCGAACAGCGTTTCGGCCTGCGCGTGGCCGGTGTTGCTGCGCTGATATTCGTGGCGGTCATCGCGCTGATGGTCGTACCGGAAAACGGTATCCTGCGCGATCCCATCAAGCATACCGTGATGCCTTCGCCATTTATAAAAGGGATCGTACCGTTAATCATCTTTTTCTTCTTCGTTGTTTCCCTGGCTTACGGCATTGCCACCGGCAAAATTCGCCGTCAGGCCGACCTGCCTCCGCTGATGATTGAGCCGATGAAAGAGATGGCAGGTTTTATCGTGATGGTCTTCCCGTTGGCCCAGTTCGTCGCCATGTTTAACTGGAGCAATATGGGGAAATTTATGGCCGTCGGTTTAACGGACCTGCTGGAGAGCGCGGGAATGAATGGCGTTCCGGCGTTTGTCGGCCTGGCGCTGCTCTCCGCCTTTTTATGTATGTTTATCGCCAGCGGTTCGGCAATCTGGTCAATTCTGGCGCCGATATTCGTGCCGATGTTTATGCTGCTGGGCTTTCACCCGGCATTCGCGCAGATTCTGTTTCGCATTGCCGACTCATCGGTGCTGCCGCTGGCGCCGGTATCGCCGTTTGTGCCGCTATTTCTCGGCTTCTTACAGCGCTACCGGCCCGAGGCTAAACTGGGGACCTACTACTCGCTGGTCTTGCCTTATCCATTAATATTCCTTGCCGTCTGGCTACTGTTGCTGGTGGGCTGGTACCTCGCAGGGCTCCCCATCGGACCGGGTATTTATCCGCGATTACCTTAACATCAAGGTTGGCCAGGGAAGGCCATAAAAGCGTTAGCGCGGCTGGCCGGTGAAGGCGAAAATAAAGCCATAATGAATAGTCGGGGCTGAGCTTATTTGATGATCTTTTCGGGGTATAGTTTGCCGGCATCGCGTCGTGCTATGGTGATGCCCTGCTAAAATCTCGATGAAGGATTACCGATGCTGACGCTGCTGCAAGATAAAATTGACACACCGCTGGGGCCACTGTGGGTGATTTGTGATGAGCAGTTTAACCTGCGGGCCGTTGAGTGGGATCAGCACCGCGACCGCATGGAGCAACTGCTGGATGTTCATTATCGGCGTGAAGGTTACCAACGGGTTGATTCCCGCGATCCGGGTAAATTAAGCAGTAAGCTCAAAGATTACTTCGCCGGCGATCTCGCCATTATCGATACCCTCCCCACCGCAACGGCGGGCACACCGTTCCAACGAGAAGTCTGGAAAACGCTGCGCACAATCCCCTGCGGTCAGGTCATGCACTACGGTCAGCTGGCACAAACGCTGGGGCGACCCGGCGCAGCGCGTGCGGTGGGGGCAGCCAATGGTTCAAACCCGATCAGTATTGTCGTGCCCTGCCACCGCGTAATCGGCCGCAACGGTACAATGACTGGCTATGCCGGAGGCGTGCAGCGAAAAGAGTGGCTCTTGCGTCACGAGGGGTATCTTCTTCTTTGACTGTATGTGCTTTTTTGGAATCTTCCGGTAATTTTACAATCGAATCCCACCCGATAAATCATTCACAATCAATCAGATAAAGAGGGTAACTGATTTACCCTCTTAATATTACGTGTTTCAGAGGTTCGAGGCTTACCTGCGCACCAAAAAGATGTTAAAATTGACCAATATCAATTAAAGCCTGAGCAGACTTATGATCCCGGAAAAGCGAATTATACGACGCATTCAGTCTGGCGGTTGTGCAATCCATTGCCAGGATTGCAGCATTAGCCAGCTTTGCATCCCTTTCACTCTGAACGAGCATGAGCTTGATCAGCTTGATAATATCATCGAGCGGAAAAAGCCTATCCAGAAAGGCCAAACCTTGTTCAAAGCCGGTGATGAACTGAAATCGCTGTATGCCATTCGTTCTGGCACCATTAAAAGTTACACCATCACCGAACAGGGCGATGAGCAAATCACCGGTTTTCATCTGGCGGGCGACCTGGTTGGCTTTGACGCCATTGGTACCGGCCACCACCCGAGCTTTGCTCAGGCGCTGGAAACTTCAATGGTCTGCGAAATTCCGTTTGAAACGCTGGACGATCTTTCCGGCAAGATGCCAAATCTGCGTCAGCAGATGATGCGTCTGATGAGCGGTGAGATTAAAGGCGATCAGGATATGATTCTACTGCTTTCCAAAAAGAACGCAGAAGAACGTCTGGCGGCCTTTATTTACAACCTGTCCCGCCGTTTTGCGCAGCGCGGTTTCTCCCCGCGCGAGTTCCGCCTCACCATGACTCGCGGCGATATCGGCAACTATCTGGGTCTGACGGTTGAAACCATCAGCCGCCTGCTGGGTCGTTTCCAGAAAAGCGGTATGCTGGCGGTTAAAGGTAAATATATCACTATCGAAAACAGCGACCTGCTGGCGCAGCTTGCTGGTCAGGCCCGCAACGTCGCCTGATAGCACTTCATTATCCGGCCAGATCGCGAATTTTTTTCTAATTTGTTGATCTGGCCAGGCTCCTCCCCTGTTTCATTTCATCCATATAGGTTATCTTTTTAATTACAAACTGTAGTTACAGTTGTAAGGAGACCCTGTATGGCGAAGTATCAGAACATGCTGGTAGTAATCGACCCCAATCAGGACGACCAGCCTGCATTGCGGCGCGCGGTGTATCTGCACCAACGGATTGGTGGCCGCATCAAAGCCTTTTTGCCGATCTATGATTTTTCCTATGAAATGACCACGCTGCTGTCGCCCGATGAGCGCACGGCCATGCGCCAGGGCGTCATCGGACAGCGTACCGCCTGGATCCGCGAGCAGGCTAAATTTTACCTTGAATCCGGCGTGCCCATTGATATTAAAGTGGTGTGGCACAATCGTCCCTTCGAAGCCATTATCCAGGAAATCATCAGCGAAAAGCATGATTTAGTCCTGAAGATGGCGCACCAGCACGACAAGCTGGAAGCGGTCATTTTCACGCCTACGGACTGGCACCTGCTGCGTAAGTGTCCCTGCCCGGTATGGATGGTCAAAGATCAGCCGTGGCCGGAAGGCGGTAAAGCGCTGGTGGCGGTTAATCTCGCCAGTGAAGAAAACTACCATAACGCCCTCAATGAGAAACTGGTACGCGAAACCATTGAGCTGGCGGAGCAGGTAAACCACACCGAGGTTCATCTGGTAGGCGCTTATCCGGTAACGCCCATCAATATCGCGATTGAGCTACCTGATTTTGACCCCAGCGTTTACAACGACGCCATTCGCGGTCAGCATCTGCTGGCGATGAAAGCCCTGCGGCAGAAATTCGGTATTGATGAAAACCGGACACATGTCGAAAAAGGATTACCCGAAGAGGTCATTCCGGACCTGTCAGAGCATCTGCAGGCGGGGATCGTGGTGCTGGGGACGATCGGTCGTACCGGCCTGTCGGCGGCCTTCCTCGGCAATACCGCCGAGCAGGTTATCGATCACCTGCGCTGCGACCTGCTGGCGCTGAAGCCGGATGAGTATCAGACGCCGGTGGAGCTGGATGACGAAGAAGACGATTAGTGTCACTCTCCCGCATCCGCTGTACAAAATCCCCTGCCCGTGCGGGGGATTTTTTTATTTCAACTCAGTAAAAATAAAGGGCCATTCGGCCCTGCTGCAACGGTTTATCGTGACTAAAACGTTAGTGGATACCTAAACGCCAGGCGTGATCGATCTCTTCTCTAAGCTCCATGGAGGAGAGCGCCATTAAATCAGCGAACTCAAGTTCCAGCAATTTCAGCTTTTTCAGATACTGCGCGGGGGTTAAAGCAGCGGGGTCACGGCGCAGAAATTCGATTGCCAGTTGCGTGGGGGTTAACTCGGTATCCATAATATCCTCTGTTTGGGTGAAAAACGTACGTATTATAACACCCTGAACTGATGATTTTATGAGCAAATGATGACTTCACTGGATATATAAAAAAGCCGTCTCAGAAGAGACGGCTTAAGAAGTAAAGGTTTTAAACAATCAACCTTATAAGGCTTTCAGAATAGCATCGACGCTGGCTTTAGCATCGCCAAACAGCATGTGGGTGTTCTCTTTGAAGAACAGCGGGTTCTGTACGCCAGCATAGCCGGTGTTCATCGAACGCTTGAATACGATGACGTTCTGCGCTTTCCACACTTCCAGTACCGGCATACCGGCGATCGGGCTGCCCGGATCGTCCTGTGCGGCCGGGTTAACGGTATCGTTAGCGCCGATGACCAGTACGGTGTCGGTATCGGAGAAATCATCGTTGATCTCATCCATCTCCAGCACGATGTCATAAGGCACTTTCGCCTCCGCTAGCAGGACGTTCATATGGCCCGGCAGACGCCCGGCAACCGGGTGAATGCCGAAACGCACCTTGATGCCGCGCGCGCGCAGTCTCTCAGTGATTTCTGCGACCGGATACTGCGCCTGCGCAACCGCCATGCCGTAGCCCGGGGTGATGATGACCAACTGAGAGCTTTTCAGCATTTCAGCGGTTTCTTCAGCGCTGATTTCGCGATGCTCGCCAACTTCTTCATCGCCCGTGGAAGCCGTACCGTCGCTACCAAAACCACCGGCAATAACGCTGAAGAACGAACGGTTCATCGCCTTACACATGATGTAGGACAGAATCGCACCGGAAGAACCCACCAGCGCACCGGTCACGATCAGCAGGTCGTTGCTGAGCATAAAGCCCGCCGCCGCCGCCGCCCAACCTGAATAGGAGTTCAGCATTGATACCACGACCGGCATATCCGCGCCGCCGATTGAGGCCACCAGATGCCAGCCAAACGCCAGGGCAATAACGGTCATCACCAGCAGGCAAAGCACCTGCATACCGATGCTATCGGTACGAACAAATACGATCATCAGCAGGAAGGATACGACCAGCGCCGCCAGGTTCAGCTTGTGGCGGTTCGGCAGCATCAGCGGCTTAGAGGACATTTTGCCGCACAGTTTACCAAACGCCACCACGGAACCCGTGAAGGTGACCGCACCGATGAAGATGCCAAGGAACACTTCGGTCAGATGAATATTGACCAGAATCTGTTCCATACCGGTTTCATGCTGCAGGTAGCTGTTAAAGCCAACCAGCACCGCCGCCAGACCCACGAAGCTGTGCAGAATCGCCACCAGCTCCGGCATCTCGGTCATTTCAACTTTCTTCGCCAGACGAATACCGATAGCGCCGCCGATCACCATCGCCAGCAGGATCCACGCGACGTTGCTGCTGTCCGGCCCCAGAATGGTCGCCACCAGCGCAATCGCCATCCCGGCAATACCGTAGTAGTTGCCCTGCTGGGAGGTCTCGTGTTTGGAAAGCCCCGCCAGGCTAAAAATAAACAGAATCGCGGCAACAATGTATGCAGCTGTAACTAATCCACCAGACATTTGTTACCCCTTATCCTTTGCGGAACATTTTCAGCATGCGCTGAGTGACGGTGAAACCACCAAAAATATTAATGCTGGCGATCAGCACCGCGATAAAGCTCAGGAAGCTAACCCAGCCACCGTGACCTATCTGTAACAATGCCCCTACCACGATAATGCCGGAAATAGCGTTAGTCACCGACATCAGCGGCGTATGCAGCGCATGGGATACGTTCCATACGACGTAGTAGCCCACCACGCAAGAGAGCGCAAAGACGGTAAAGTGGCCGAGGAACTCTTTCGGCGCCACGCTTGCCAGCCAGCCGAACAGAATAATCGCCAGCGCCATCAGCGCATATTTGCGCAGCGGCGAGCTCGGTTTCGCTTCTGCTTTTGGCGCTTCAACCTTTTTCGCTGCCGCCTGCGGCTGAGCAGAAACCTGAATGGGTGGAGCGGGCCAGGTGATTTCCCCTTCGCGAACCACGGTAACGCCGCGGATAACGACATCATCAAAATCGATAACGACATTGCCGTCTTTCTCTTTGCACAGCAGTTTAAGCAGGTTGACCAGGTTGGTGCCATACAGCTGCGAGGACTGCGTTGGCAGACGACCCGGCAGGTCGGTATAACCGATAATCTTCACGCCGTTTGAGGTGGTGACAACCTCACCCGGCACGGTGTATTCACAGTTGCCGCCGTTTTGCGCCGCCAGATCCACCACCACGCTGCCAGGCTTCATGGAGTCGACCATTTCGCGAGTAATCAGCTTCGGCGCCGGTTTACCCGGGATCAGAGCCGTGGTGACGATAATATCGACATCTTTAGCCTGCGCCGCGAACAGCGCCATCTCGGCTTTGATGAAGGCTTCAGACATGACTTTGGCATAGCCGTCGCCGCTGCCCGCTTCCTCTTTAAAGTCAAGCTCAAGGAACTCGGCGCCCATACTCTGCACCTGTTCTTTAACTTCCGGGCGGGTGTCGAACGCGCGGACGATCGCGCCGAGGCTGTTCGCCGCGCCGATGGCCGCCAGACCGGCAACCCCAGCCCCAATAACCATCACCTTCGCCGGTGGAACTTTACCTGCCGCGGTGATCTGGCCGGTAAAGAAGCGGCCGAATTCGTGTGCGGCCTCAACGATCGCGCGATAGCCGGCGATGTTAGCCATCGAACTTAACGCATCCAGCGACTGGGCGCGCGAAATACGCGGCACCGAATCCATCGCCATCACGTTAATGTTACGTGCCGCCAGCTTTTCCATCAGCTGCGGATTTTGCGCCGGCCAGATAAAACTGATCAGGGTCGTGCCCGGGTTAAGCAGCTGGATTTCATCGTCATCGGGCGCGTTGACTTTCAGAATGACATCGGACTGCCATACGTCATTACCGCTAACGATCTCCGCTCCAGCCTCAACGAAGGCTTCGTCGTCGAAACTGGCCAGCTTACCCGCACCGCTCTCTACCGCGACGCTGAACCCGAGTTTCAGCAGCTGCTCCACCGTCTTCGGCGTGGCAGCAGCCCGGGTTTCCAGGGCTAGTCTCTCTTTTGGTACACCAATACGCATAGTTTTCCCTTCCATCGGTTTTTGATGATGGTTTACTTTTCTTACAAACAATCGTCGTGCAGGCGGATGAACACGCCTCCAACATGTGTCTGAAAAAATAAAACAGTAACAAACTTTTTATAACCTACTGAAAATACCGATTGTGATCTACAGCAATAAAACAGAAATTTTGATTTTATTGGTAAAATGCACGGCCAACCGCGTCAGGCAGCAATATTTACCTGATTTTTCTGCCAGCGCCTGATAATCCGCTTGGCTGATAGGTTAATTCACCATTTATCGCCGTCCGGATCATTAAATTAACATTACGTTAACTTATGAAAGTGATATCGATTATCGATTTTGCTGGTCAAGCGGCTGTTTTTTCAACATATCGAAAAATGCTATATTTCCGTAGTATACGATTAGGGCGACAACTGAAAATTGACGCAGACAGTCACTCACGATAAATGCAATAATCAAACGTTTTCAGTCAACAACAATACCAGTACATGGTTTGCGCAAGGCAAAGGATTATTTTTATGAAGCTTAAGAACTCACTCCTCGCGTCTGCTCTTCTGGCTACCACCGCGTTGTCTGCCCATGCAGCTAAAGAGCTGACTCCGGAGCAGGCGGCAGCGCTGAAGCCCTACGATCGCGTGGTGGTCACCGGGCGTTTTAACGCCATTGGCGACGCGGTGCAGGCAGTTTCCCGTAAAGCAGACAAAGAAGGCGCGGCTTCCTTTTATGTTGTCGACACGTCTGATTTTGGCAGCGGCGGCAACTTGCGCGTAACGGCCGACTTTTATAAAGAAAACGCCCCGCAGGCAGACGCGCCGAAAAATCGTATTATCAACGGCATAATGGAATTACCGAAAGACCAGGCCGTTGAGCTGGAACCTTTCGATACCGTCACCGTCCAGGGTTTCTTCCGCAGCCAGCCGGAAGTTAACGACGCCATCACTAAAGCGGCAAGGACCAAGGGCGCAGCCTCTTTCTTTATCGTGCGCCAGGTTGATGCCAACCAGGGCGGCAACCAGCGAATCACCGCCTATATCTACAAAGCGGATGCCAAAAAACGCGTTCTGCAAAGCCCTGACGCTATACCTGCTGATTCAGAAGCCGGTCGCGCGGCGCTGGCTGAAGGCGGAGAAGCGGCCAAAAAAGTTGAAATTCCAGGGGTTGCGACCACTGCCGCTGTTGGATCCGGTACTGGCGTAGGTCGATTCTTCGAAACGCAATCGTCTAAAGGCGGACGTTACACTGTCACTCTTCCGGACGGCACAAAAGTTGAGGAAGTGAATAAAATCACCGCCGCGCAGATGGTTCCTTACGACAGCATCAAGTTTACCGGTAACTACGGTAACATGACGGAAATCTCCTACCAGACGGCTAAGCGCGCCGCTAAAAAAGGCGCGAAGTACTATCACATTACCCGTCAGTGGCAAGAGCGCGGTGGCAACATCACTATCAGCGCGGATCTGTATAAATAACAGCCTTTAAGCTGAACAAAAAGGCGGCGATTTGCCGCCTTTTTTCTTTTTTTCATTTCCGCCATTGCATGCCTACAAAACACTCCGTAAAATCCCGCGCCTTAGCGCAATCTTCCATTTTTATGCGATTTCGCAAAATAAATATTCTTTGTTTGCTCATTGTCACCTCGGGAATGCAATGGAAAAGAAATTGGGGCTTAGCGCCCTGACCGCGCTGGTACTCAGCTCAATGCTGGGTGCCGGTGTATTCAGTCTGCCGCAAAACATGGCCGCCGTCGCCAGCCCTTCCGCACTGCTTATCGGCTGGGGCATCACCGGCGTAGGGATCCTGTTCCTCGCCTTTGCCATGCTGCTGCTCACCCGTATTCGTCCGGAGCTCGACGGCGGTATTTTTACCTACGCCCGGGAAGGCTTCGGCGAGCTGATTGGTTTCTGCTCGGCCTGGGGCTACTGGCTGTGCGCGGTTATCGCCAATGTCTCCTATCTGGTGATCGTGTTCTCGGCGCTGAGTTTCTTTACCGATACCCCTGAGCTGCGCCTGTTTGGCGACGGTAACACCTGGCAATCCATCGTTGGCGCATCCGTGCTGTTGTGGATTGTGCACTTTCTGGTTTTGCGCGGCGTACAAACGGCGGCGGGTATCAACCTTGCAGCGACGCTTGCGAAGCTGCTGCCGCTTGGCGCGTTCGTCGCACTGGCCGCCGTTGCGTTTCGCATGGAGACATTCCGCCTGGATTTCAGCGGCCTGGCGCTGGGCGTGCCGGTATGGGAGCAGGTGAAAAACACCATGCTGATCACCCTATGGGTATTTATCGGCGTCGAGGGGGCGGTCGTTGTTTCCGCCCGCGCGCGCCATAAACGGGACGTAGGGCGCGCGACGCTGCTGGCGGTACTCTCTGCGCTGGCGGTCTATCTGCTGGTGACGCTGCTCTCTTTAGGCGTCGTCCCGCGAAGCGAACTGGCGGAAATACGAAACCCGTCAATGGCCGGGCTGATGGTCAAAATGATGGGTTCCTGGGGCGAAATCGTTATCGCCGCCGGGCTGATTATCTCCGTTTGCGGCGCATACCTGAGCTGGACGATTATGGCGGCCGAAGTACCTTATCTGGCCGCGACGCACAAAGCATTCCCCCGTCTGTTCGCGCGAACAAATAAAAACAATGCCCCTTCGTCTTCTCTATGGCTCACCAATATCAGCGTGCAGGCTTCACTGGTGCTGATCTGGCTTACCGGCTCAGATTACAACACGCTGCTGACCATCGCCTCGGAGATGATTCTGGTCCCGTACTTCCTGGTCGGCGCATTTCTGTTGAAAATTGCCCGGAAGCCGCTGCACAAGGCGGTAGGTGTCGGAGCCTGCATTTATGGCTTATGGTTATTATATGCCTCCGGCCCTGTGCATTTATTATTGTCAGTGATACTTTACGCTCCAGGTCTGCTGGTTTTTCTGTATGCCCGTCGTACACACCAGCACGACCGCCCGCTCAAACGCCGTGATCTGGCATTAATTGGTTTTTTGCTGGTTGCCGCCGTACCGGCAACGTGGATGTTGGTAGGGTAAGCGGTTGCCCTACCGCTGAACTCAAAGGAGATACCCATGGCTGACATCCAGCCTCGTCCGATCCTGATTACCGGCGGGGGCCGTCGTATCGGACTCGCCCTGGCCCGCCATTTTCTGGCGCAGCGGCAGCCCGTTATCATCAGCTACCGCACCTGGTATCCCGCCATCGACGCGCTGCGAGAAGCGGGCGCCGTCTGCCTGCATGCGGATTTCAGTACGGACGACAGCATTCTGGCATTTGCCGAAGAGGTTAAAACGCAAGCCGGCAATGGCCTGCGCGCGATCATCCATAACGCCAGCGGCTGGATGGCGGAAAAGCCGGGTATTCCGTTAACCACCGTACTTGCCAGCATGATGCAAATTCACGTCAACGCCCCCTACCTGCTCAACCATGCGCTGGAAAGCCTGCTGAGCGGCCACGGCCACGCCGCCAGCGACATTATCCATATCACCGACTACGTGGTTGAGCGCGGCAGCGATAAACATATTGCCTACGCCGCCAGTAAGGCGGCACTGGATAATATGAGCCGATCGTTTGCCCGCAAGCTGGCGCCGGAAATTAAGGTCAACGCCATTGCCCCATCGCTGATCATATTTAATGAAGGCGATGACGCAGAGTACCGCAGGCAGGCGCTCGATAAATCGCTGATGAAAATCGCCCCAGGTGAAAAAGAGATTATTGAGCTGATTGAATATCTGTTCAGCAGTCACTACGTGACCGGTCGCTCATTTGCCGTCGATGGCGGCCGCCACCTGCGCTAATGGAAACGACTCCAGCCAATAATCAGCAGCCACGCGCATAAGCTCCAGCACACCACTGCGCCTGCCAGGGCAAACGGCAGGCGCATGATTCCGGTGAAATACCATAGCGAAAGCAAATAGATAAAGTACGGTATGATCGACCACATACCGAAGACGATGGTAGTCCGCAGCGCTTCGATACCCCGTTCGCTGGCAACGATGTAGTGCGCAATCAGCGCGAAGGTGGGAAAGAGCGGAATTAATCCGGCGATATAGTAATTTTTCGTTTTGGACAGCACGCCAATCAGGACAACTACCAGCGCCCCAAGCAGCGCTTTTATCAACAGCCCCATTCCTTTTGCCTTAACATTTGAACAACCAGAGCCCGCAGCATAGCGGAACAGCCGATATTTATAAATGCGTAAAAATGGCAAACTGGCATAGCCGCAACGACAGATTTTCCACACCTCCTGAGACTGCTCTCCCTGCAAGGAGCGCCGGTTAGTTTTTGCTATGAGGATATCCTGCCAGGCCAACGCAACGCGCTGTTTCAGGCCCGGCTAACGGCTCCTCGAACCCTACTTTTTTTTCACAACCGGAAGAGACGCGCATTGGTTATTTTCCGGTTATACGTATAACTTACGATTTATCGCACTTTTGCACAAAAATCAGTTCAATATATTTACTCTGCAAACAAGAACAGCAAATTTATAAATAAAACCCGCCATGGATATAAGCTATTAATCAGCATTTAAAAAATAGTTTATTTATATTTTATAAAAAATATGACTATTGAATCTGGAGAAATGATACAAATCAATACCTGGATCGTTCTTGAGAATACTGATTATTGATTTAGACACATTATTGCCTTTTTTGATTATTTTTATATTATTTCCCTGAGTAGCACAAAAATAAAAAGGCATAGAACTTTCTTAGGAAAAAAGTACAATAAAG
>OEPS010000035.1_pt1 | contig 48924 bp, 48 predicted proteins | sample 1539411 | NCBI WGS metagenome assembly OEPS01 (sample SAMN02671747, study PRJEB22543) | soil metagenome | biome: bacteria | place: China:Hunan Province, Lengshuijiang City | collected 2012-10-15 | depth 0.08m m
GGTGAGCAATACCGGCAATACGTGGTTTAAGCTGCTGATCAAGCCCGGCTGCGACTCGACGGAAGAGGAAGGGGATGCGTGGTATTTACGCCCCGGCGATGTTGTCCGCCAGGCTGCCCTGCGTCAGCCTGGGAACCACTATATTATCTATAACGATAAATTTATTAAGATGACCAAAGACTGCCCGGCGAAGTAGCCGGGCTTCGCCTTTAAACGGGGCGCCTCGCATAGCGACGATTCGCCAGCAGGCTCAGGCCGCAGCACAGCAGATAGTAAACCGCGCCGGTAAAGATAAAAATCGCCAGCGGGTAGATCTGCACCCGGTTATTGACCTGCCCGGCGACGGTCGTCAGTTCCGGCACGTTGACGATAAAGGCCAGCGAGGTGTCTTTCAGCAGGCCGATAAATATCCCGATCAGCGAGGGCTGAACGTTGCGCAGGGCCTGCGGCAACAGGATCAGGCGCAGCGTCTGCCCGGGCGCAAACCCTTGCGTTAGCGCCGCTTCGTATTGCCCGCGGGGTAGCGACTGCAGACCCGCCAGCACCGAATGCATCACCGAGGCGGCGGTAAACCACGCCAGCGCCACCGTGACGGTCACTGCGCCCGGCAGATCGCTGCCGGTGAGCATCGGCAGCAGATACCACAGCCAGAAAATCACGAAGATCAGCGGGATGCCGCGAATAATTTCCGCCCACAGGAATAGCAGCCGCCGCACGATCCCGCCGTAGCGCCAGGCGAGAGCCGCCAGCAGAACCCCACCCGGCAAAGCCAGCGCGGCGGCGCCAATCGCCATCAGCAGCGTCAGCACCACGCCGCCGGGGATACCGTCCGCCAGCCGCCCCCACAGCAGATAATCGAGGTTATCAACGATCACCGCCAGATTAGCGTTCATACCCGGCTCTCCTGTGCTGATGCCTTCCCGGACCGAGGCGCGTCAGCGCCATGCCCATTATTACGCCAAGCGCCAGATACAGCGCGGTACCGACGGCAAACGCCTCCAGCGCATGGGCGTTGTAGCTCTCGATTTGCCGTACCTGGTAGGTGAGTTCGGCAAAGCCGATGCCGCTCGCCAGCGAAGAGAGCTTCATCAGGTTGAGATACTGACCGATAATCGGCTGCCAGGCGTTGGCCAGCCCCTGCGGCAGCAGAATGTGGCGCAGCTCTTGCCAGGGCGTAAAGCCCTGCGATAGCGCCGCCTCCCGCTGACCGTAGCCAACGGCGCGCAGCCCGGAGGCGATCTCTTCAATCAGAAATGCCGAAGTAAAGACTCCCAGCCCCCACATCGAACAGAGAAACTCCGGCGTCAGCCACCAGACGTTGCCCGGCAGAATCGACCAGCTGTTGTCGTCATTGATAAAATCGCGCGCCCCCAGCGGCAGCAGGTTCCAGGCGGCAAAATACCAGAACAACAGCTGAACCAGCAGCGGCGTATTGCGGAACAGCGAAACCCAGGCCGCCACCAGCCAGCGGCCGGGCGCACCGCCGCCGAGACGCAAAGCCAGCAGCAGGACAGCCAGCACGGTTGCCAGAATCATCCCGGCGACGCTGACCCAGACGGTGGTAAGAAAACCGGAGATTATCCACTGCAGCGGCTGCCCGCTCAGCACGCCATGCCAGTCGAGATGCGGGATCACGCCTCACTCTCCTGGTGCAGCGGGTCGAGCACCTTTTGCAGAAAACGGCGGGTGCGGGCGTGCTGCGGTCGGGCGAAGAACTCGGCCGGCGGCGCGACTTCGAGAATATCGCCGCCGTCGATAAACACCACCCGGTCGGCAATCTCGCGGGCGAACTGCATCTCGTGGGTTACCACCACCATGGTGATCCCGCTGTGGGCGAGATTTTTCATCACCTGCAGCACTTCGCCGATCATCTCCGGATCCAGCGCCGATGTGGGTTCATCGAACAGAATGATCTGCGGCGAGGAGGCGAGGGCGCGGGCGATAGCTACCCGCTGCTGCTGGCCGCCCGAGAGCTGGGCGGGCATCTGCTGCGCCTTATCTTCGAGACCCACCTGCACAAGCAGCTCCAGCGAGCGCTCGCGTGCGGCGCTTTTACTCCAGCCGTGAACGCGCTCCAGCGCGAGGGTAATATTCTCCTGCGCCGTCAAGTGGGCGTAGAGATTAAACTGCTGAAAGACAAAACCGACCCGGCTGCGCAGCTGACGCAGAGCGCTGCCGGTGAGCTGGCGTGTCGGTTTGCCGTCAATTAAAATCTCGCCGCCGCTGAGGGATTCAAGCTGATTGATCAGGCGGATCAGGGTAGACTTGCCTGAACCGGAAGGGCCAAGGATCGCTACCACTTCGCCGGGTTCAACCTGCAGATTAACGCCGTTCAGTACCCGGTGATCGCCGTAGCTTTTGGCGACGTCGCGAAACTCAATGCTGGCGCGCTCCAGGTGCGAAAAATCCGCGGACGATGCCGCGGAGCGTGAAAATAGAGCCGATAACATAATTCTTGTCTGCTTATTTAGCTTCGATAGTAAAGGCGCGCAGCTGCGGGGTTTTGGTGTTCGGGCCAAACCAGACGTCGTAAATTTTGGCCGCTTCACCGGATTTCTCCAGATTCACCAGCTCATCATTTACCGCTTTCAGCAGAGCCGGTTCGCCTTTCTTCACGCCGACGCCAATCTCTTCTTTGCTCAACAGGTCGGGGATAATTTTGAAATTCGCCTTGTCCGGCGCTTCCGCCAGCAGCCCGGCCAGGATGGTGCTGTCCTGAGTGATCGCCTGTACGTTACCGTTGCGCAGGGCGGTCAGCGCGAGCGGAATATCGTCATAAGAGAGCACGCGCGACTGCGGGAAGCGCTGATGCAGCGCCTGCTCGCCGGTGGTGCCTTTTACCGCGCCGATACGCGCTTTGCTGTAATCATCAAGCTTATCCGCTGATTTTGCCGGAACGAGGAACTGCTGGCCGGTTACGAAGTAAGGCGTTGAGAAATCAATCACCTGTGCACGTTCCGGAGTGATAGTGATATCGGCGACGATCAGGTCGGCCTTGCCGGACTGCAGCAGCGGAATGCGGTTAGCCGGGTTGGTGGCGACCAGCTCCAGCTTCACGCCGAGGGATTTTGCCAGCGCTTCGGCAAAGTCCACGTCATAGCCGACGATCTTATGCGTTTTCGGATCTACCGAACCGAACGGTGGGTTGGCGTCGAAGGTGGCGACCTTGATCACCCCGGCGGCTTTGATATCGGCTAACTGGTCGGCCTGAGCCTGCGCGGCGAGCACCAGCATGCCCAGCGCCAGCGCGATTTTTGTGTTTGTAATGCGCATGATTATTCCCCTGAATCCCTGTTTTGTTTTGTGTTTATCACGCTCCCACAAATTGCCCGTCGGCGGCAAAGAAGAAAATGTTCTTATCTATAACGAAAAAGAACTTAGCAAAGTTGTGGATATTGTTTACCCGGTTCAGTGCTGTTGTAGCCCGGACAGGTGCGCAGCACCGCCTCCGGGAGATATTCCGTTAGCTATTGATATCTTTCTGAAACCATAAGACTCGCAGCGATGCCCTGGAACCCGCTGAAATCGGCGAACCGGGAGGTGAGCGCAGTGCGCAGCACCGATTTCTTTGCGGGACCGTGGGGATTGTAAAGGGGGAGACGGTTTTCTCCCCCTTTACCCGTTCACGGGTAACGGTGAGCCATTTTCTGCAGATTGAGAGTGAACGGAACCCTTGCGCATAGAATTACAAATCAGGCTCCGGCAAACGCTGCGGGTCCTTCCCAGCTGATATGCGTCCCACTGTCGCGTAGCCCGGATAAGACGTTTACGTCGCAATCCGGGAAAGGCCCGCAATATGCACCCCACAGTCGCGTAGCCCGGATAAGACGTTTACGTCGCAATCCGGCAAACGCTGCGGGTCCTTCCCGGCCTGGGCTGCACCTGGCTGGGCTACGGGGCCTCAGCCGTCTGGGGTCGTGTAGCCCGGATAAGACGTTTACGTCGCAATCCGGGAAAGGCTCCGGCAAACGCTGCGGGTTCTTCCCAGCCTGCGCTGCGCCTGGCTGGGCTACGGGGCCTCAGTTGTCTGGGGTCGTGTAGCCCGGATAAGACGTTTACGTCGTAATCCGGGAAAGACTCCGGCAAACGCTGCGGGTCCTTCCCGGCCTGCGCTGCGCCTGGCTGGGCTACGGGGCCTCAGCCGTCTGGGGTCGCGTAGCCCGGATAAGACGTTTACGTCGCAATCCGGGAAAGGCCCCAATATGCACCCCACAGAATTACAAATCAGGAATTGATATTTCCCGCCCGCCGTCAACTGTGGTTGAAATAGACGCAAGCAAAACGCTTCCCGACGGAGAAGAAATATGAAAGTAGCGCTGTGGCAACGCATAACGGGCTGGCTGGCTTCTCTATCCAGCGGTGAAGCCGGGCAGCAGGATACCCAACGCGTCATGGAGGCAATATTACCGGTTGCCAGCCTCTACGGCATCGATCTGGGTAACGTAGAAGCAAGGTGGTTTCGCCATGATAAAACATACTGAGCGGCGCAGGACGCGTGAAGCCTACTGGAATGAGGTGTGCTTTGTGTAGCGCGAGGCTGTTTGCGGTTGCGGCGATGCAGGAAGCGAAGCCGCAGCCCTGAACAGCTTTATCCCCCCAGATACATCCGCTTAATTTCCGGATTCGCCAGCACCTCCGGCGCCGGGCCGGAAAGCATAATCTTGCCATTTTCCAGCACATAGGCGCGATCGGCGATAGTCAACGCCGCCGTGGCGTTCTGCTCAACCAGCAGCACGGTAATATTCTCCTCCCGTAGCTGTTTAATCGTGGCGAACAGCTCGCCGACAATTTTCGGCGCCAGCCCGAGGCTTGGCTCATCGAGCATCAGCAGCACCGGCTCGCTCATCAAGGCTCTGGCGATCGCCAGCATCTGCTGCTCGCCGCCGCTCATGGTTCCCGCCATCTGAGAACGCCGCTCTTTCAGCCGGGGAAACAGGCCATACATGCGGTCGCGCAGGCGGGTAAACCCGGCGAGATTGTTGTAGGCTCCCATACGCAGATTTTCTTCGATGGTCAGATTGGTGAAGATCCGCCGTCCTTCGGGCACCAGCGCCAGCCCCTTGCGTACAATCTGATGCGTCTGGCTGCGGGAGATATCCTCGTTGAGAAAATTAATCCGCCCCGTGGAGCGTACCAGGTTGACGATGCCGTTAAGGGTTGAGGTTTTCCCCGCGCCGTTGCTGCCGATTAAGGTCACGATCTCCCGGTCGAAAATATCAATATCAACGCCTTTCAGCCCCTGAATGACGCCGTAAAATACTTTTAACTCGCGCGCGCTAAGCATAACGAACGTCTCCCAGGTAAGCGGAAATCACCTCCGGATCCTCGATAGCCTCGGACATCAGGCCGCTAAACAGCGGTTTGCCGTACTCCAGTACCATTACCCGCTCGCACAGCTTGTTAACGAACGGCATATCGTGCTCGATCAGCAACACGCTGAGCCGGTAGTCGTTGCGCATGCGGAAGATCAGATCCGCCAGATCTTCCGTCTCTTTCGGGTTCATTCCGGCGGCGGGCTCGTCGAGCAGCAATAGCTTTGGCGACGTCGCCAGCGCGCGGGCAATCTCCACCTTACGCTGGTTGCCGTAGCTGAGGCTGGTGGCCTGCATATCGGCGAAATGGGCGATGCCGATATCGTCCAGAATCGTCATCGCTTTGGCTTTCGCCGCCCGCTCGGCGGGGAAGTAGCGGCCGATATGCAGCGCCGCTTCCAGCAGCGAGTAGCGGCTGGCGCTGTCGAGGCCGACCATCACGTTTTCTAATACCGTCATCGAGTTAAACAGGCGGATATTCTGAAAGGTGCGGGCGATCCCGGCGTTGACTACCCGGTTCGGCTTCAGCCCCTTCAGCGATTTCCCCGCCAGGGTCACGCTGCCGCTGGTGGGTTTATAGTTGGCGGTGATGACGTTGAACATGGTGGTTTTCCCCGCGCCGTTGGGGCCAATCAGGCCAAAAATTTCCGCCTCATCGACGTGGAAGCTGACGTTGTCGATGGCCCGCAGCCCGCCGAACTGCATGGTGACGTCCTGCACCTGTAAAATGACCTTATTTTGCACCATAGCTGCGGCCCCTTTTGCCCACTTGCCAAATCTCTTTTTTCCCCAGCAGACCTTCGCGGGCGAACAGCATGATGATCAGTAGCAGCAGCGAGAACACCACCATTCGCAGGCCCGGATACGCGCCGAGATCGTGACCGAAGAACTGGAGCGGCTGGTCGAGAAAGCGCAGCCACTCGCCGCTGCCGACCACCAGCACGGTGCCGAGCAGCGCGCCGGTGGTGCTGCCCAGGCCGCCGAGCACGATAATAATCAGCAGCTGGAAGGTAAGCATAAAGTCGAACAGGCCCGGCGAGATGGTGGTCAGCAGCGAGGCCAGCAGGCCGCCGCCGATCCCTTCGAAGAAGGCGCTGGTGGCGAAGGCGCAGGTTTTAATGCGAAACGTGTTCACGCCCATGGCGATAGCGGCGTCTTCGTCGTCGCGCACCGCTTTCATCATTCGCCCGTACTTCGACCACACCAGCTGCAGGATCATCCCGGTCGCCAGCAGGGCGAACAGCCCGCACCAGAACAGCAGATGCGGCTGCTGGGGGATATCGTTGAGGCCAATCGCGCCGTTGGTGATCTGCGGATTATTAATGGCGAGGATTTTAATAATAAAGCCGAAGCCGAGGGTGACGATCGCCAGGTAGTCGCCGCGTACCCGGAAGACCGGAAAGGCCAGGCACACCGCCAGCGCCGCCGCGCACAGGCCGCTAATCAACAGCGCGGGCAGGAAACCGGCGTGCATCACGAGGATCCACGGGCTAGGGGCGGCCATCTCAAACATATCCAGCTTGCTGTCGCTGGAGAGGATCAGCAGCGCGGTGACGTAAGCGCCGACCGCCACAAAGCCGTTGGGCTCCAGCGACAGCTGGCCGGTGACGCCGTTGATCAGGTTGTAGCTGACCGCGAGGATCATAAAAACAAAAATGGTGCTGATGACGCGAATAATGTAGTCGTTGAAAACGACGTTGATCCCGGCCAGCAGCGCGATACAGATAACAATAATGGCCAGGTTGCGCAGCTGCGCCCCGGCGGTAGTCGTAGCGTTGAGCATCAGAAACGGCTCCTTTCCAGACGTTCATCGCCCATAATGCCAACCGGGCGGAACAAGAGGACCAGAATCAAGAACATAAAGGCGAAGGCGTCTTTGTAGCCGCCGAGCTCGGGAAACAGGGCGACCGCCACCACTTCGGTAAAGCCGAGAATAAAGCCGCCGAGCACCGCGCCGGTGACGCTGCCAATACCGCCAAGTACCGCAGCGGCGAAGGCCTTCAGGCCGATCAGCACGCCCATCAGCGGGTCGATGGTCGGATAGCTAATCGAGTAGAACACCCCGCCCAGCGCCGCGAGGCTGCTGCCGAGGGCGAACACCAGCGAGATAATGCGGTTGGCGTCGATGCCCATCAGGCGCACGGTGTTGACGTCGAAGGCCACCGCGCGGATCGCCATGCCGTAGCGGGTGCGGTACAGCAGCCAGAGGATCGCCAGCAGCAGCAGGACGGTAATCAGCGGCACAACCCACGCCACGTTGGTGATAATCACGTCGCCAAAGGCGCGGGTGTTGTTGAAAAATTCCGGTGCCGAAAAGAAGCGCGAGCTGCCGCCAAACAGCACGTTGAACAGGTTTTCGAGAAAGAAGCTGACGCCGATGGCGGTGATCAGCATCGAGATTTTTGATGCCTGACGCAGCGGGCGATAGGCCACCCGGTCGATCAGCATCCCGAACAGGCCGCACAGGCCGAGGGTGAGGAAAACGGCTACCCCGAAGGGTAGCCCAATGGAAGAAAATAAAAACAGGGTGGTAAACGCCCCGACCATCATCACGTCCGCATGGGCGAAGTTGATCAGGCGTAGCACCCCATAAACCATCGTATAACCGATGGCAATCAGGGCGTACATGCCCCCAAGGCTCATTCCATTGACCACCTGCTGGAGAAAAATGGCACCATCCATCTGATATCTCTCTTATCTACCCAAAATAATTCCGAGGTGCAGCCAACGTACATGCAACCTGGAGTATGACGGGATTAAGGATTGACCACGGTACGAAACGCCAGCTTGCCATCCTTCACTTCGTTGATGACCGCGCTGCGGATGGCGTCGCCGTTTTGTAAGGTCAGGGTACCGGTCACGCCCTGGAAGTCCTTGGTAGCGCGTATTTTTTCGTTAACGCAGACCCGGTCGTGTGGGTCGCTGCACTGGTTCATGGCGTTGATAATGACGTTATAGGCGTCCGCCGCCATCGCGCCCCAGGTGTGGGTCGGCTGCTGATATTTGGCTTCCCAGGCTTTGATAAACACCTCGCCCGCTGGCGTTTGCTCTTTGGCGTTCGGCGAGTAGTAATCGGTGGTCATATAGCCGTTGACCGCCTCTTTGCCGACGTCAAAAAAGACCTGATCCGCCGCCAGCCCGTCGCCGCCGACCACAGGCTTGCTCAGTCCAAGCTGCTTCGCCTGTACGGCGATCAGCGCCCCTTCGGTGTAGTAAATTGGCATATAAATCATGTCGACGTTCTTCGCCTTCACGCTGGCCAGCTGGGCCTTAAAGTCTTTGCTGCCGCCGGGAGCCTGAACTTCGATAGGTATGGTGCCGCCGTTTTTCAGGAACTGGGTGCGGAAGGCCTTCGCCAGGCCGACGGAGTAGTCGTTGCTGCTGTCGAAGACGATGGCGGCGGTTTTAGCCTTCAGATCGCGGGAGGCGAGGTTAGCGCCAACTACGCCCTGGAAGCTGTCCGAGAAGCAGACCCGGCTGACGTAAGGGTGATTGCGGGTAACGCGGTCGTTGGTGGCGGTTGAGGAGACCAGCGGCGTTTTGCTGTCGTCGGCGATTTTGGTCATCGCCAGGGTATTGGAAGAGGTGACTTCGCCGATCACCGCATCGACTTTATCGCTGGAGACCAGGCGCTGCATGGCGTTAGCGGCTTCGACCTTGTCGCTCTTATCGTCAATCACGATAAGCTTCACGGTGTCGCCGTTTTTTAACGTCGGCGTAATGCTCTGGATAATATCCAGCCCTTTTTGCGAAGGCTGTCCATAGCCGCTCAGCGCGCCGCTCAGCGGCAAGACCACGCCGATTTTAATTTCAGCCGCCTGCGCGCTGCTGGCACCGACCCACGCGGCAACCAGCGTGGCCATTAAAGACGCTTTCCCGGAAAACTTTTTCATTTTTACCTCACCGTCGGTCAATCGATTATTTATGCTTAACCATCAATGACTGCATAACATTGAGAAATAATTCACCAGGATATCCGGCGAATTATTGGCTGTTATATTGAATAGATAACGAGATATATTTGGTATGCAGATTTACCTTACAACGTCCGTTTCGTTTTTACTCATGCAATATTCTTATTACCTGCAGTAAAGGACATAAGGCTGATGACAACCCTTTTTTTGGTACGGTGAACGCATTTTTCCGGGTGGCGCCTGACGCCTTACCCGGCCTGCAAAATCCGCAATGCCAGCGCGCACCCGAATATAATATTCAGGTGCGCCCGGTAATATTAAAAATCTATTCTGCAAATTGCTTGATTTATTATTTCAGCTGGCTCAACGGTTTTATTTTTCCATGCAGCGCTGGATTATCGCTTTCATCTTTCAGGCGTACTCCGCTAAGCCGCCGTAAAAAGGCCTGCTCCAGCAGCCAGGCCAGCTTAAATGCGGCGGCATCAAAGCTCAGCCCTTCCGGACGGATATTGGAAATACAGTTGCGCTCCGACTCCAGCCGCTGACGGTGCGGCTGCCAGGTTAAGTACACCCCGAGGCTATCCGGCGAAGAGAGCCCGGGCCGTTCGCCAATCAGTATCGCCACCGCTGTGGCCTTCAGCGTCTCGCCAATATCATCGCCCAGCGCGACCCGCGACTGATGCGCCAGCACTACCGGGGCCAGGCTTAACCCCAGCGTGTCCAGATAGGGGAGAAGGGTGCGGATCAGCGGCAGCGCCTGACGCTGTACGGCGTAGGACGACAGCCCGTCGCCAATCACCAGCAGCAGGTCGGCGGGACGTACGCCGCTGGCGGCCAGGTCGGCGCGGCTCTCTTCGCTCAGACGTCGCCCCAGATCCGGACGATTCAGATAGATATGGCGATTGCTGGCGGCGCTGTGGACGGTCAGCGAAGCGAGGCCCAGCTCCGCCAGCGGCTGTTCTAACTGGTCGCTGGCGAAGGGCTGGTGGATGGCGTCGCGCGCCCTGGCGTGGGCGAGGCCAAAATTGAGCACTTCGCGGGTCGGCAGGCTGGCGCCGCTGCGCCCCAGCGCAATTCGCGCGTCGGTAAATTCGCGCAGCGGGTTCCAGGCGTCGGGAGGATTCATACCGGTTCTCCTTGCGGCAGGACGGAAAGCAGCGGATGGCGGGCATCGGTCAGACGCAGCTCGCCGTGGCGGTCAATAATCTGCATCTTCCTCAGCCAGTCGGCGAACTCTGGCGCATGTTTTAAACCCAGCAGTCGGCGGGCGTACAGCGCATCGTGGAATGAAGTGCTTTGATAGTTGAGCATAATATCGTCAGCCCCCGGTACGCCGATCAGGAAGGTCAGCCCGGCGGCGCACAGCAGCGTCAGCAGGGTATCCATATCGTCCTGATCCGCTTCGGCGTGATTGGTATAGCAAACGTCGCAGCCGATTGGCAGCCCCATCAGCTTGCCGCAGAAATGGTCTTCCAGCCCGGCGCGGATAATCTGCTTACCATCGTACAGATACTCCGGGCCGATAAAGCCCACCACCGTATTGACCAGAAGCGGCTCAAAATGGCGGGCGACGGCGTAGGCGCGGGCTTCGCAGGTCTGCTGGTCAACGCCGTGATGGGCGTTGGTGGAAAGAGCGCTGCCCTGGCCGGTTTCAAAATACATCACGTTGTTGCCCAGCGTGCCGCGATTCAGGCTGAGCGCCGCCTCCCTGGCCTCCTGCAGCAGCGCCAGATTAATGCCGAAACCGCTGTTGGCGGCTTCGGTACCGGCCACCGACTGGAACACTAAATCCACCGGCGCACCGCGTTCGATCAGCTGTAAGGTATTGGTGACGTGGGTCAAAATGCATGACTGGGTCGGAATGGCGAAGCGCTGAATAATATCGTCGAGCATATGGTTGAGCTGCGCCAGTACCGGCAGGCTATCGCTGGCCGGATTAATACCGATGACTGCATCCCCTGCGCCATACAGCAGGCCATCGAGCATACTGGCGGCGATGCCTTTCATATCATCGGTCGGGTGATTAGGCTGCAGGCGCACGCTGAGGTGCCCCGGCAGGCCGATTGTGTTGCGAAAACGAGTCACCACCCGGCATTTGCTGGCGGCGAGGATCAGATCCTGGTTACGCATTAGCTTGCTGACCGCCGCCGCCATCTCCGGGGTTATCGCGTGGGCCACCTGGCGCAAAGCCGCCTCGTCGGTGGCGTCATCGAGCAGCCAGTCGCGAAAATCGCCGACCGTCAGATGGCGAATTGCCGCAAAGCCCCGATCGTCGTGGGTATCAATGATCAGGCGGGTCACTTCATCCTGTTCATAGGGAATCAGCGGATTAGCGAGAATTTCAGCCAGCGGAACCTCCGCCAGCGCCATTTTCGCCGCCATTCGCTCTTCGGCTGATTCCGCGATAACGCCCGCCAGCGCGTCGCCGGAACGCGCCGGGGAGGCTTTCGCCATCAGCGTTTTCAGACTATCAAAACGCCATACCTGGCCCGATAGCGTGGTTTTATACATGTGTCGGCTCCTCAGGAGACGGTACGCAGCTGCGGATCCACCGCCGCGCGCTGGCGGGCACCTGCGGTCTTGCGAAACCACAGATAGCCGCCGAGCATCATGGCGGCGAAAATCAGCGCCAGCAGCGGGTTGTACCAGACCATCGCCACCAGGCAGAGAACCGCCATCGCCAGCGCAAAGGCAGGCGCCCATGGATAGAGCGGCGCGCGAAACGGTCGAATCAGATTCGGCTCGCTGCGGCGCAGCTTAAACAGCGCCGCCATCGAGGTGATATACATAACAATAGCGCCAAATACCGACATCGTGACGATACAGGCGGTCAGCGGCATCCCGCTAATGGTGATCAGCGAATCAGAGAAAATGGCGGCGATGCCGACCACGCCCCCGGCGAGGATCGCCAGATGCGGGGTTCGGGTGCGGCGGTTCAGCGTCGCCAGCCCGGCGGGGAGATAGCCCGCGCGCGCCAGCGAGTAAATCTGTCGCGAGTAGCCCATGATAATGCCGTGGAACGACGCCACCAGGCCGAACAGCCCCAGCCACACCAGCATATGCAGCCAGCCGCTGCTGTTGCCGACTACCATTTTCATCGCCTGCGGCAGCGGGTCGTTAATATTGGCCAGGGTTCGCCAGTCGCCGACGCCCCCGGCAAAAACCATCACGCCAATTGCCAGTACGGTCAGGGTCAGAATGCCGCCGCCCAGCGCCCGGGGAATGGTGCGCTGCGGATCTTTAGCCTCTTCGGCGGCCATCGATGCGCCTTCAATCGCCAGAAAGAACCAGATCGCAAACGGGATGGCGGCAAACATGCCCGGCAGCGCCAGGCCGCTGAAGCTCCCGGCGCCCGCCCAGCCGTTAGCGGTAAAGTGGCTCCAGGAGAAGCCCGGCGCAACTACGCCCATAAACACCAGCAGCTCGAAGATGGCTAATAACGTCACCACCAGCTCAAAGGTGGCGGCGATACCCACGCCGAGAATATTCAGCGTCATAAAGATAACGTAGGCGCCGCAGGCCACCCATTTGGGGTCGAGAGCCGGAAACTGCACGTTAAGATAGGCGCCGATGGCCATGGCGATGGCGGGCGGGGCGAAGACGAATTCAATCAGGGTGGCGAAGCCGGCGATAAACCCGCCGGTCGGGCCAAAGGCGCGGTAGGCGTAGGCAAAAGGTCCGCCCGCATGCGGAATGGCGGTGGTCAGCTCGGTAAAGCTAAAAATAAAGGCGCAGTACATCGCGGCGATAGCCAGTGCGACAAACAAAAAGCCCAGCGTCCCGGCCTGGGACCAGCCGTAGCTCCAGCCGAAATACTCTCCGGAAATAACTAATCCAACGGCAATTCCCCATAGGCGGAAACTGCCGAGCGTTCTTTTTAGCGTTGTGGTTTGCTCTGTCATTGTCGATGCCTCGCCGGATAAAGATATCGGGAGGGTTGCAAGGAGAATGCCAGGTCACCTGCAGAGGCGGTTTAGCCGTTTTGCGCTGGCCTGATGTGCAAAAAAGAGGCGAGCTGCACGACGATTGATAACCGTTATGGTGCAGTGCTCCGGGGGAAATCCTTACAGGTGGCAGAGACGATTACGTCGTTTTTTGCAATTTGCTGGTCGGCGCGGTATAAGGATTGTCTTATCTGGATGTTTAGATGTCTATACGCCCATGAGGTCAAATGCAAACAACACAACAACAACAAGGTGGGCAGCTTAAGCGCACCATGAAAACTCGCCACCTGATTATGCTGTCTTTGGGGGGCGTTATTGGCACAGGGTTATTTTTTAATACCGGCTATATCATCTCCACCACCGGGGCGGCGGGAACGCTGCTGGCCTACCTGATTGGCGCGCTGGTGGTCTGGCTGGTGATGCAGTGTCTGGGCGAACTCTCGGTGGCGATGCCGGAGACCGGGGCGTTTCACGTTTATGCCGCGCGCTATCTCGGCCCGGCGACGGGCTATACCGTGGCCTGGCTCTACTGGCTGACCTGGACGGTGGCGCTTGGCTCCAGCTTCACCGCCGCCGGATTCTGCATGCAGTACTGGTTCCCCCAGATACCGGTATGGGTCTGGTGCGTGGTGTTCTGCGCGGTCATTTTCGCCCTCAACGTTATCTCTACCCGCTTTTTTGCCGAAGGGGAATTCTGGTTCTCGCTGGTGAAAGTGGTCACCATTATTGCCTTTATTATTCTCGGCGGGGCGGCGATTTTCGGCATCATTCCGATGCAGGATGGTTCTCCGGCGCCGGGGCTGCGCAATATCACCGCCGAAGGCTGGTTCCCGCACGGCGGCCTGCCGATCCTGATGACCATGGTGGCGGTCAACTTCGCCTTCTCCGGCACCGAGCTTATCGGCATTGCGGCCGGGGAAACGGAAAATCCGCATAAAGTCATTCCGGTGGCTATTCGCACCACTATCGCCCGGCTGATTATCTTTTTTATCGGCACCGTGTTCGTGCTGGCGGCGCTGATTCCGATGCAGCAGGCGGGGGTAGAGAAGAGCCCGTTTGTGCTGGTGTTTGAAAAGGTCGGCATTCCTTACGCGGCGGATATTTTTAACTTCGTGATCCTGACGGCGATTCTCTCGGCGGCCAACTCCGGTCTCTACGCTTCCGGGAGGATGCTGTGGTCGCTCTCCAATGAAAAAACGCTGCCGGCCTGCTTTACCAAATTGACCAAAAACGGCGTACCGCTGACGGCGATTTCGGTGAGCATGCTCGGCGGGGTGCTGGCGCTGTTCTCCAGCGTAGTAGCCCCGGATACGGTGTTTGTCGCGCTGTCGGCGATTTCCGGCTTTGCGGTGGTGGCGGTATGGCTGAGCATCTGCGCCTCGCACTTTATGTTCCGCCGTCGCCATCTGCAGGAGGGGAAGGCGTTAAGCGAACTGCACTACCGCGCGCCGTGGTACCCGCTGGTGCCGGTGCTGGGATTTGTGCTTTGTCTGGTGGCCTGCGTGGGTCTGGCGTTTGACCCGAGTCAGAGGATTGCGTTGTGGTGCGGGATCCCCTTCGTGGCCCTGTGTTATGGTGCGTATTATCTGACTCGTTCACGGAAACTCACCCAGGAGCCTCAACATGTCGCAGAATAATCCGTTAACCGCCATCCTTGACGCACAACCCTTTATCCTGCTGGACGGCGCGATGGCGACGGAGCTGGAAGCGCGCGGCTGTAATCTTGCCGACAGCCTGTGGTCGGCGAAAGTGCTGGTCGACAACCCGGAACTTATCCGCGAAGTCCACCTCGACTATTTTCGCGCCGGCGCGCAGGTGGCGATCACCGCCAGCTATCAGGCTACCCCGGCGGGCTTTGCCGCCCGCGGTCTGGATGAAGCGCAGTCGAAAGCGCTGATTGGCAAAAGCGTTGAGCTGGCCCGCAAGGCGCGGGAGGCGTATCTGGCCGAGAATCCGCAGGCGGGCGCGCTGCTGGTCGCCGGTTCGGTCGGGCCGTACGGCGCGTACCTGGCGGACGGCTCGGAGTACCGCGGCGATTACGTCCGCAGCCATGAACAATTTCAGGTTTTCCATCGTCCGCGCGTGGAAGCGCTGCTGGACGCCGGGGCCGATCTGCTGGCCTGTGAAACGATGCCGAATTTCGCCGAGATTAAGGCGCTGGCGGAGCTGTTGACCGAGTTTCCGCGCGCGCGGGCGTGGTTCTCGTTTACCCTGCGCGATGCCCGGCATCTCAGCGACGGTACGCCGCTGCGGGAAGTGATTGCCGTGCTGGCAAACTATCCGCAGGTGGTGGCGCTGGGGATTAACTGCATTGCCCTGGAAAACACCATCGCCGCGCTGGAGCATCTGCATAGCCTGACGACGCTGCCGCTGGTGGTTTATCCTAATTCCGGCGAGCACTATGACCCGGTGACCAAGACGTGGCACCACCACGGTGAAGCCTGCGAAACGCTGGCGGGATATTTACCCCAGTGGCTGGCGGCGGGAGCGAAGCTGATCGGCGGCTGCTGCCGCACTACGCCGAAGGATATTGCCGCGTTGAACGCGCAGCGTTGAGTTTGTGCCGGGCGGCGGTTGATGCCTTACCCGGCCTACAACGTGCGCGAAGCGTAGGCCGGGTAAGCGTAAGCGCCACCCGGTATCAATCACCCGGCGTCCGCTAAAACAAACATGCCGTACGGGTGGATTTCCAGATAGTACGTCTCACCGACATCCGGCTGCAGGCGGGTGGCATTGACCTGCAACAGGATCTCCTGCCCGTGCCACTCCACCGTCACCTCATACTGCGGTCCCATATACGCTACGTGGCGGATCACGCAGCGCTGGCTCTCTTCGCCGCGATCGCTCAGGGTAATCGCCTCCGGGCGTACGCCGACGCTGCCTTCGCCCTGGGCGACAAAATGCAGCGGTCTCGGCAGTCGATAGCCATAGATATCGACATAATCTTCGCTGAAGGTCGCCGGGAACAGGTTGGCGTCGCCCATAAAGCTCGCCATAAAGCGCGATGCGGGCTGACGGTAAAGATCCTGCGGCGAGCCGATCTGCATGATATGTCCCTTATTCATTACCAGTACGGTATCGGAAACCGCAAAGGCTTCGCTCTGATCGTGAGTTACGTACAGAGAGGTGATATCAAACTGCTTTTGCAGTTCGCGGATCTTATCGCGCATGCTGCGTCTGAGGTTGGCGTCGAGGTTACTCAACGGCTCGTCAAACAGCAGCACCTTCGGCTTGAGGATCAGGGCGCGCGCCAGCGCCACGCGCTGCTGCTGTCCGCCGGAGATCTGATCGACATAGCGGTCTTCGAATCCTTCCAGATCCACCATCGCCAGCGCCTCTTTCACCCGCGATTTCACGTCGCTGCGCGATACGCCAAGCATTTTCAGACCGTAGCCGACGTTATCCCCCAGCGACATATGCGGGAACAGAGCATACGACTGAAACACCATACAGATATCGCGCTGCTGAATAGAACGATGGGTGACGTCTTCGCCATCAATGAAAATCTGCCCTTCGCTCGGTTTTTCCAGCCCGGCCACCAGACGCAGGATCGTGGTCTTGCCGCAGCCTGAAGGGCCGAGCAGGGTCACCATTTCTCCCTGCGGGATGGTGAGATTGATATTGTCGATAACCTTATTGCTGCCGAATCGCTTGGTGACGTTGCGCAGCTCAACAAAATTTTTCTGACTCATAGTGCGCTCCATTACGCCTGGTTTTTAGCTTTTGAACGGGAGATACGCGCTTCCCCGATCAGCCAGTCAAAGATGAAAATAATCGCCAGCATGACTACGATCAGAATTGAACCGTAGGCGATCGCCACGCCGTATTCGCCGTCTTCCACGCGGTTGAGGATATAGGCTGTTGCCACGCGGGTATCCGGCGTGACGAGGAACACAATGGCGCTGACGGTGGTAATGGCGCGCACAAAGCTGTAGATCAGCGCCGACAGGATCGCCGGGCGCAGCAGCGGCAGCAGAATATGCGTGATGGTGCGCAGAGAACCGGCGCGCAGGCTGAGCGACGCCTCATCCAGCGATTTGTCGATCTGGCCTAAACCGGCAATACCCGCACGAATCCCCACCGGTACGTTACGCATCACCATCGAGATAATCACAATTGCCGCGGTGCCGGTCAGATATACCGGGGCGCTGTTAAAGGCGAGGATATACGAGACGCCCGCTACGGTACCCGGTACAGCAAAGCACAGCATGGTGGTGAACTCGATGGTCTTTTTACCTTTAAACTGCTGGCGCACCACGATCCAGGCGATCAGCAGGCCGAAGGCGGCGGTGATCGGCGCGGCAATCCCGGCATACAGTAGGGTATCGAGCAGAGAAGGCCATGCTCCGTCGCTCATTCCCTGGCCGAACAGCTTGATAAAGTTATCCAGCGTCAGGGTGTAGTCCACGCCCCAGTTGACGGTGAAGCTGCCGTAGAAAATGCTGCCGTAAAGCAGGGCGTTAAAGGCGATCCATACCGCCAGAATAGCGATCACGCTCCACACCAGGGTCACCGGCAGCGGCTGTACGTCTCCGCGGTAGGACTTTCCGGAAACCGTGACGTAAGAGCGCTTGCCGATCCACATATACTGAATACAGAACACCAGCAGCGAGAACAGCAGCAGGAACGCGCCCAGGGTACTGGCGGCCTGATAATCGAGCTGCGAACCGGTGATATAGAAGTAAATCTGCGTCGCCAGCACGTCGAAGTTGCCGCCGAGCACCAGCGGGTTACTGAAGTCAGCCAGCGACTGCACGATGACGATTAAAAACGCGTTCGCCAGCGCCGGTTTCAGCAGCGGAATGAAGACGCCGTTAAAGGTCTGCCAGCGGCTGGCGCGCAGGGTGTAGGACGCCTCTTCCAGCGACGGATGAATCGTTTTGATTGCCCCGTCGAGGATCATAAAGGCCATCGGAGTGAACGCCAGCACCTGCGCCAGCCAGATGCCGGTAAACCCGTACAGCCAGTTGGTGTTGGTCAGCCCGAACCAGTCGACCATTAATTCGGTCACGTAGCCGGAGCGGCCCATCATTAATGTTACGCCAAGACCGACGACAAACGGCGGAGTGACGATCGGCAGAATGGAGAAAACGCGGCCAATGACGGCGCTGCGTTTAGCGATACGGGTGGTGTAGATAGCCAGCACCAGGCCAAAGAAGGTGCAGCCGATGCCTACCGCGATCGACAGGCCGATCGAGTTAATAATGACCTGAACAATGTGCGCCTGCGACAGCACGGCCATAAACGCCAGCGGAGCAAATTCGCCCGCGTCGTTGGTGAACATCGGGATGAAAATAGCGATGCTCGGCCAGACGATAAATACGCCGATTAACGCCACGATGGTGACCAGCGAACCAATCACAAAGCGGTCGCCGCCCAGCCATTCCAGGCGGGTCAGCGCCAGCGTCATGATCGCCCCGAGCGCCACAAACAGCACGATGGTGGCGTAGCCTAACCCGCGACCTTCAACGGTGGCGCTGATGACGATAAACGCCATACATAAAAACGACCAGCCTGCATCGAGATAGTGGCGGCCGCGCTGTTCGCGCCTGGCTTCCTGCAGTGGACGAATCAGGAGCAGGCTCGGCAACAGATACCACAGCCAGCTAATATTGAACTGTGACCAGCCGTAGGCCGCGAGAATTTCATCGCTCGTGGACTCCATCAGGCCGTAATCAAGGCTCCAGCTCGGCAGCACGGCGAACGCCAGCCAGCCGAACAAAACCCAAAGGAATATCGCATCCCGTTTTTTTACGGGATGGAGTGCAAGTGTGTGTGACATAAGTTTTCCGGTGTTGTGTGTAGGCCCGGCAGGCGTGAGCGCCACCGGGCATTAACCGCAAAATGTGGGTTTATTTACCCATCTTCACTTCGCTAACCCACTTATTGATGAGCTGCTTGCGGACATCGGTAGAGCCGTATTTATCCATGTCGTAGTTGATAAGCTTCAGGTCATCAAGCTTCAGCGAGTTAGGCGAGCTTTCGGCGGTGGTATTGCTCGGGATCTGATACGACTTGCCTTTCTTCCACGCCAGTTCCTGAGCATCTTTCGACAGCACCCAGTCGACGAAAAGCTTCGCGTTGTCGAGGTTGCGCGCGCCCTTCAGGATGCTGACGCCGCCAATTTCATAGCCGGTACCTTCGCACGGAGAGATCAGCTCCAGCGGCGCGCCCTGTTCTTTTTCCAGCGAATAGTCGTGCAGGAAGCCGATGCCAATGGCGGTTTCACCGCGGGCGGCGTTGCGCGCCGGGGCAATACCGGATTTGGTGTACTGGGAGATGTTGGCGTTAAGCTGTTTCAGGTAATCGAAAGCCTGATCGTCTCCCCACAGCTGGGCGAAGGTCGCCAGCGCGGTGTAGGCGGTGCCGGAGCTCTGCGGGTCGGCAATCTGAATTTCGCCTTTGTATTCCGGTTTAACCAGATCTTTCCAGCATTTTGGTATGGGTAAGTTTTTCTCTTTCAGACGCTGGGTGTTTACGCCAAAGCCGAGGATACCGACGTAGACCGCTGAGGAGTAGTTGCCTTTCAGCTTCGCCGGATCGCGGAACTGCTCCATCACCTGCTCAAGGTTCGGCGATTTATAGGCTTGCAGCAGGCCCATTTCACCGGCCTGGGACTGAGGATCGAGGGTGCCGCCGTACCAGACGTCAGCCTGCGGGTTTTTCTTCTCGGCGTCAACCTTTGCCAGCGTACTGCCGGAACCGTTGCGGATGAACGACGTTTTGACATCGTATTTTTCGCCGAAGGCTTTGGTTTCCGCTTCACACATTTCGTTAGTGGTGCTGCAGTAGACCACCAGACGACCTTTGGCGTGCGCCGCTCCGCTTAACGTCGCCAGCGCAATGCCGGAGGCAATCAGGGTAGTGACCAGAGTTTTTTTCATTATTTTATCCTTTGAGCAGGAGAGGTAGTAATGCTCGCCATCAGTAGCGGCATCAGTAATAAACCCATCAGTACCGCGGCGATCGAAAGCAAACTGAACATGCCCGACCAGCCGTAGCGTTCAATGACCAGCGATAGAGGCCAGCCCGCCAGCGCTGCCCCCAGATAGGCGAACAGGCCGAGAAATCCGGTGATTGAACCCGCAGCCGCTTTGTGTCCGCACTCTACCGCCGCGAGGCCAATCAGCATTTGCGGGCCGAAAACAAAGAAGCCCACCGTAAAGAAACAGACCGCCAGCAGCGCGTAGTGATGCACCGGGGCCAGCCATAGGGCGGCGACGGAGACCATCAGCCCCAGGGTGAACAGTAAAATCATCGGTGCGCGCTGGCCGCTGAACAGCAGGTCCGAGCCCCATCCGGCGAACAGCGCGCCGAGCAGACCGCCCGCTTCGAACAACATCACCGTCGCGTTGGCGCTGAGCAGATTGACGCCGTGGCTCTCCGTCAGCCAGATGTTGCCCCAGTCGTTGAGCGCGATGCGAATCAGGTAGACCAGCACATAGGAGACGGCCAGCAGCCAAATCATCGGATTCTTCAGCATCGTGGTGCGCAGCATCTGCCATAGCCCCATCGGCGGGCTTTGCTGCTCCTGACGCAGCTCCAGCGGGTCGTTACGCCACGTTCCTACTGATGGCAATCCCTCTTCGCGGGGCGTTCCTTTCAGCTGTAGCGTTAACCATATGCCTAATGCCATGCTGATAATCCCTGGTGTCAGCATCGCTGCCTGCCAGCCCCACCAATGGGCGGCAAAGGCGCTAATCAGGGGGATAATTGCCCCACCGATATTGATAGACATATTCCAGCAGCCCCACCAGAAACCGCGTTCGTTGCGCGAGTACCAGTGGGTCAGCAGGCGGGCGCAAGGAGGCCATCCCCAACCCTGAAAAAATCCGTTCAGCGTCCAGACCGCCAGCAGCAGCGTCAACGATTCGCCAAAGGCGAACACCACGTTCAGCAGGCCGGTGGCAAACAGACCCACCCCCATAAACCAGCGCTGTCCGTGACTGTCGTGCCACAGTCCGGCGGTAAACTTCGACAGGCCATAGGCCAGATAAAACAGCGATCCCAGCAGGCCGATATCGCCTTTATCGAGCCCCAAATCCGTTTGCAGCGCCGGCAGTACGTAGTTGACGCTTTTGCGCGTCAGGTAAAACGCGGCATATCCAATCACCATGCACATCAGCAGCTGCGGACGTAGCGTTTGGTAATGTCGATTAATGTCGGTTGCTGAGCGTGCGTCCATGGCCGTCTCCGTTTTGCTGACTATAAGAAAGTGAAATCGAAAGGGGATGAGAGAAAGTCCGGAGTGGCTAAGACTTTTTCCTGGTTACCGGGCTGTTTGTTGCAAATTTGTGGGCAAGTTAACAATTACGCGCGTACCGTGCTGCGATTCCAGCGATAGCTCTCCGCCCAGGGCGCTGACCCGTTCACGCATACCCTGAATCCCAAATCCGGCCATTTTGTCGGAGCGGATGCCGATGCCGTTATCCTTCACTTCCAGGCGCAACCGCTCCTCCTGCTGAAACAGGCTAATGTCGACCTCGCTGGCGTCGGCGTGCTTGCAGACGTTATTGAGCAGCTCCTGTAGCAGCCGATAGAGGGTAAAACGCACCGTTTCGCTCTCCGGCGTGGCGGTGAGCTGGTAGTCAAAGCGGCAGCGAATACCGCGCTCGGCAAAGGCAAACTCGTTGAGCAGGTGGTGCAGCGCCTCTTTGAACGACAGCTCATCAAGGGCTGGTGGGCGCAGCTGGCGTAGCAGCTGGCGGGTGGAGTGGTGGATACGCCTGGCGAGATCGTTTATCTGGCTGGCGGCGGCCTGGGTTTGCGCCGGATCGCGCGCCCGCTTCACCAGCTGCGACTGGATCTGAATGGCGGTGATGTTCTGGCCGATTTCGTCGTGCAGCTCGCGCGCCAGGTTTTTGCGCGTATCCTCTTCGGTATGGATTAGCTTTTCGGTTAGCGCCCGCCGCGCCGCCAGCTCCGCTTCCAGCCGCTGGCGGTAATGGTGGAGATTTTGCGCCAGGTGCTGCTGGCGGCTAATCGCAATACCCAGACCGATGCCGAGCAGCGCCTGGGTCGCCAGAAAAATCTCCAGCTCAACCAGATTGCTGAAGCCAACGCCCACCTGGCGGGCAATAGTGATCATCATGCTCCCCAGCAGGCCGGAAAGCACGCCGCCCTGCCAGCCGAACTTCCACGCCATCACCACGTTGGGCAGAAACACCACTATCAGCAGCAGGCGCTCGAGCTCCGGCGATAGCACCATCTGGGTACCGATACCGATGATAAAGAACAGGCTGCACCAGATAATTAACGACGTGCGCAGCGGCGGGTTATTGGTATCCAGCCCCAGCAGCTGGTAGCGGTGCTGCTGGCGCAGAAACTCAAAAATCAGATAGACAAACGGCGTCAGCAGGACGCCGCCGGTAAACGAAGCCAGGCCGAGCATCATCGCCGGACTTTTGACAAACGGCGAGAGCAGCGCGGTGTTGAGTAATGAACTGGCGGTGACCGTTGCCAGCAGCAGCGTCAGCCGCTGCCAGTAAAGAGGAAAGCGGTGCCAGAACAGTTGCGCAAGCCCGGCGGGAAACAGGCTGATCAGCGGCGCGACAAGCAGAACATAACCGTTGAGCAGCTGTTCGCTGTGCAGCCAGAAGACGCTCAGAACGGGAGGCAGCACCAGCGCGGGCCAGTAGCGGCGCGATAGCAGGATCAGGAGCGCCAGATAAACGCCGTGCGGCAGGAACAGCGCCGCCTGCTGACCGTTGTGGGTCAGATAAAACCCGAGCGTCCACAACATCAGACTGCCGGTACCCCAGGCCAGCACGATAAACAATGAGATGACCCAGTAGCGAAGACTACGCGACATTAATGACCCGCCAGCAGCTGGTGGTCGAGAGCAAAGTGCACCAGCTCAATTGTGCTGCTGCACTGCAGTTTACCCAGTACGTTGGCGCGATGGACGTGCACCGTTTTGTGGCTGAGATCGAGCTTAAAGGCGATTTCCTTGACGCTATCGCCTTTGACCAGTAAATCAAACACTTCGCGTTCGCGCGGGGTGAGTATCTCCAGCACCTGCGCCGGTTGTCCGCCGCCGCGCAGCGCCCGTAGCGCATCGGCGCACAGGTAGTGTCCGCCCATGCCGACCGAACGTACCGCCTGCACTAACTCTTCCGGGCCGCAGCGTTTGGTCAGATAGCCGCTGGCCCCGGCATCAAGCGCGCTCTGCACAAAGGTGGGGGTATCGTAAATGCTGAGGATAATGGCGCGAAACTGCGGTTTCTGCGCGCGCAGGCGCTTTAGCAGGCTCAGGCCGTTTTCATCCGGCATGGCAATATCCATGACCGCCACGTTGACGTCATCGTGCAATAGCGTCGGCCACGCCTCCGCCGCGCTGCTGAACTGGCCAACCACCTCAAGATCCTCTTCAAGGCTGAGTAATTGCGCAAAGCCTGAACGTACTACCACATGGTCATCGACCAGCACCACTCGAATCATGTTTCTTCTCTCTAAGCGCATCATGGTTCTATGATGCCTGCTGCCGCCGCGCTGGCAATCGTCGGGGTGCGGATATGTAACGAATGTAACGAAATCTTAATAATTTGCCGGGTGCGCCAGGCCGGATAAGCGCAGCGCCTGCGGGGTTCATCCGTAATGAGTGAAATAGCTAACCATTGCCGCTTTTTTTCTAATGACGATTGGCTATTAGCAAGAATTTTTAATTACTTCATCAAACCCATCGCGCCGGAAATACTGCACCCATAACAACTACGGGAAGCAGACACTATGGCACTAAAATCGCGTATCACACTCATTGCCGCCCTCGCTCTCGCGGCATTTCAGGCCCAGGCGGTGAACGTCACCGTGGCGTATCAGACTTCCGCCGAACCGGCGAAAGTCGCCCAGGCGGACAACACCTTCGCTAAAGAGAGCGGGGCCACCGTCGACTGGCGCAAGTTTGACAGCGGCGCGAGCATCGTGCGGGCGCTGGCGTCCGGCGACGTACAAATTGGTAACCTCGGCTCAAGCCCGCTGGCGGTCGCCGCCACCCAGCAGGTGCCGATTGAAGTGTTTCTGCTGGCTTCAAAGCTCGGTAACTCCGAAGCGCTGGTGGTAAAGAAAAACATCACTAAACCGCAAGACCTGATCGGCAAACGCATCGCCGTACCTTTTATTTCCACCACGCACTATAGCCTGCTGTCGGCGCTGAAGCACTGGGGGATCAAACCGGGCCAGGTGCAGATCCTCAACCTGCAGCCGCCGGCGATCATTGCTGCCTGGCAGCGCGGCGACATTGACGGCGCCTACGTCTGGGCGCCAGCGGTCAACGCCCTGGAAAAAGACGGCACGGTCCTGACCGATTCGGCGCAGGTGGGCGAGTGGGGCGCGCCGACGCTGGACGTGTGGGTGGTACGCAAAGATTTTGCTGAAAAGCATCCTGACATTGTGAAAGCCTTTGCTAAAAGCGCCGTTGACGCGCAGCAGCCCTATATCGCTAATCCTGACGAGTGGCTGAAGCAGCCGGATAACATCAGTAAGCTGGCGCGCTTAAGCGGCGTACCGGAAGCCGACGTGCCGGGTCTGGTGAAAGGCAATACCTATCTGACCGCCGCCCAGCAGGCGCAGGAGCTAAACGGACCGGTGAATAAAGCCATCGTTGATACCGCGAAGTTCCTTAAAGAGCAGGGCAAAGTTCCCGCTGCCGGCAGCGACTATAGCCAGTTCGTTACCGATCGTTTCGTGAAGTAAAGGAGGCCATGATGCTGCAAATCTCGCATCTTTCCGCCGACTACGGCGGTAAACCAGCGCTGGCGGATATTAACCTGACGCTGGACAGCGGCGAACTGCTGGTGGTCCTCGGGCCTTCCGGCTGCGGTAAAACCACGCTGCTGAACCTGATTGCCGGATTCGTGCCTTATCAGCACGGCAGCATTACTCTTGAAGGCAAACGGGTTGAAGGGCCGGGCGCCGATCGCGGCGTGGTCTTTCAGAATGAAGGGCTACTGCCGTGGCGCAACGTGCAGGATAACGTCGCGCTCGGGCTACAGCTGGCGGGCGTCGACAAAGTGCAGCGCCGGGCAACTGCCGCGCAGATGCTGAAAAAAGTGGGCCTTGAGGGCGCGGAAAAGCGCTTTATCTGGCAACTCTCCGGCGGCCAGCGCCAGCGGGTAGGGATTGCCCGCGCGCTGGCGGCCAATCCGCAGCTGCTGCTGCTCGACGAGCCGTTTGGCGCACTGGACGCCTTCACCCGCGAGCAGATGCAAACCCTGCTGCTCAGCCTGTGGCATGAGACCGGTAAGAAGGTGCTGCTGATTACCCACGATATCGAAGAGGCGGTGTTTATGGCCACCGAGCTGGTGCTGCTTTCGCCGGGGCCGGGGCGGGTGCTTGAGCGGCTGCCCCTCGATTTTGGCCGCCGCTTTGTCGCCGGGGAATCCTGCCGCAGCATCAAATCGGACCCGCGGTTTATCGAGCAGCGCGAATACGTCCTCAGCCGGGTATTTGAACAACGGGAGGCTTTCTCATGAGCGTGGTCATCAATGATAAACCGCGTCAGCGGACGCTGAAGTGGCGCTGGCCGTTTTCGCGGCAGCTTACCCTGAGCGTGGCGACCCTGGCGGTGCTGTTGGTTATCTGGTGGGCCGTTGCCGCCCTACAGCTGATTAGCCCGCTATTTCTGCCGCCGCCGGGACAGGTATTGCAGAAACTTATCACCATTGCCGGCCCGCAGGGCTTTATGGATGCCACCCTCTGGCAGCATCTGGCGGCGAGCCTGACGCGTATCGTCATTGCGCTGCTGGCGGCGGTGGTAATCGGCGTACCGGTAGGGATCGCTATGGGGTTGAGCCCGACGGTGCGCGGGATCCTCGACCCGCTGATCGAGCTGTATCGCCCGGTACCGCCGCTGGCGTATTTACCGCTAATGGTGATCTGGTTCGGCATCGGCGAGACCTCGAAGATCCTGCTGATCTACCTGGCGATATTCGCGCCGGTGGCGATGTCGGCGCTGGCGGGCGTTAAGAGCGCCCAGCAGGTGCGCATTCGCGCCGCGCAATCTTTAGGCGCCAGCCGGGCGCAGGTGCTGTGGCTGGTGATCCTGCCCGGCGCGCTGCCGGAAATTCTCACCGGCCTGCGTATTGGGCTCGGCGTCGGCTGGTCGACGCTGGTGGCCGCGGAGCTGATTGCCGCCACCCGCGGGTTAGGTTTTATGGTGCAGTCCGCCGGTGAGTTCCTCGCCACCGATGTGGTGCTGGCCGGTATCGCGGTGATTGCCATCATCGCCTTTTTACTGGAACTGGGGCTGCGCGCGCTGCAGCGTCGCCTGACGCCCTGGCATGGAGAAGTACAATGAGCGAACGTTTAAGCATTACCCCGCTGGGGCCGTATATTGGCGCGCAGGTATCCGGCGTCGACATTTCCCGCCCGCTAAGCGACAACCAGTTTGAGCAGCTGTATCACGCGGTGCTGCGTCATCAGGTGGTGTTCCTGCGCGAGCAGAATATTACTCCCGAGCAGCAACGGGATCTCGCCCTGCGCTTTGGCGACCTGCATATTCATCCGGTCTATCCGCACGCGCCCGGCGTTGATGAAATTATCGTCCTTGATACTCATGACGATAACCCGCCGGATAACGACAACTGGCACACTGACGTCACCTTTATTGAGACGCCGCCCGCCGGGGCGATCCTCGCGGCAAAAGAGCTACCTTCAACCGGCGGAGACACCCTGTGGACCAGCGGTATTGCGGCGTATGAGGCGCTCTCCGAACCTTTCCGCCAGCTGCTAAGCGGCCTGCGGGCGGAGCACGATTTCCGTAAATCGTTCCCGGAGTATAAATACCGTAAGAGCGAAGAGGAGCATCAACGCTGGCTGGAGGCGGTGGCGAAGAACCCGCCGCTGCTGCATCCGGTAGTGCGCACCCATCCGGTGACCGGGAAACAGGCGCTGTTTGTCAATGAGGGTTTTACCACCCGCATCGTCGACGTGACGGAGAAAGAGAGCGAGGCGCTGCTCGGCTTCCTGTTTGCCCACGTCACTAAACCCGATTTCCAGGTGCGCTGGCGCTGGCAGCCGAACGACGTAGCGATTTGGGATAACCGCGTCACCCAGCATTATGCCAACGCCGATTATCTGCCGCAGCGGCGCATTATGCACCGGGCGACGATTCTCGGGGATAAACCATATTACCGGGCGGAGTAATCTCTGCGCCGGGCAAGTCGGTTTTCTCCCTCTCCCCAAAGGGGCGAGGGGATCAATCCTCAGCGCCGGGTAGACCGGTTTTCTCCCTCTCCCTGTGGGAGAGGGCCGGGGTGAGGGGATCAATCCTCTGCACCGGGTAGGTTGTTTTCAGCGAGTTATGCCGATTTTTGCGCGTCCAGGTGTACCCCAATATAGCGCTGATAGCGGTTGGTCTTCAGATAGGTCAAATCCACCAGCACCAGCCCATCCACGCAGTTATTGAAATCCGGGTCGCTGCCGAAATCGATAAACTGCACGCCGCCCGGTACGCACACTTCTGAGTACTGTTTATACAGCGGCGGGATCGCGCAGCCGAGATTGTCGAGCAGGGACTTCAGCCGCGCCAGGTCGTCGTTGTAATCCTCGCCGCTAAACTGCGCCAGTACATCCGGCAGCGAGGCCGGATAAGGCCGGCGCGACTCCGCCAACGGATGCGTCGCCGGAAACCACAGCCGGTAAAACGCCACCAGCAGATCGCGCGCCGAGGGCGGCAGCCCGCCGGAAATCGACACCGGGCCGAACAGATAGCGATAGTGCGGATAACGCGCCAGGTATGCGCCGATGCCGGACCACAGATAGTCCAGTCCGCGGCGACCCCAGTAGCGCGGCTGGATAAAGCTGCGCCCCAGTTCGATACCATGTTGCAGAATATCCTCCATCCGTGCGTCATAGTGGAACAGGCTGTAGCTGTAGATCCCCTCCAGGCCGCGCTTTGCCAGCTGCATTGCGGTCGGAATAAAACGGTAAGCGCCGACGATCTCAAGGTCTGCTTCATCCCATAAAATCAGGTGCAGGTAGTCATCATCGTAGCTATCGACATCGCGGCGTTTACCGCTGCCTTCACCCACCGCGCGAAAGGCGATTTCCCGCAGGCGGCCCAGCTCGCGCAGTACTGGCGCATCCTCCTGACCATGGCGCTGCCAGAGATAGATGACTTTGCCATCCGCCGTACGCCCCAGCGTTTCCGCGGTAGCCAGCTCACGTTTCAGCAGGGCGCGGTCTTCGGGGCGGGCGATAGCGCTTTCGGTTTTGAACACGCCCGGAAGCCCTTTGCCGAGCAGTTCCAGATGGCGGTAACAGCGCTCGGTCAGCTCGCGCGAAGAGCTGTGCGGATCGAACCAGGTTGACCAGGCGATCCGTTGGCCGAGATTCACCGGCAGGCTGCTGTTGCGGCGGCGGAACATTTGCTGCATCAGCAGGAGCAGCGGAAGGTTATCCGAGACCAGCGTGCTGGCGTAAAATAGCGCGCCATTGCGCGCGCGGATCCACGCCGGGAGCAGCGGGGCGCGGTATTTTGCCGCCAGCTTAATAAATCCAAAGTGCCATTTTTTATCGCGGATACCGCGCCGGGTAAGGCGTGAAACCTCGCCTGCCGGAAAGAAAATCAGCACTCCGCCGTTTTGCAGCTGCTGCTCCATCTGCTGTAGCGCCGTTCTGGCGGCGCGGCCATTAATATTATCGACCGGGATAAACAGCGAACTCAGCGGCTCAAGGTGAGTCAGTATGCGGTTGGTGACTACTTTGACGTCGCGGCGGACTCGGGAGACCGCGTAGAGCAGAGCCAGGCCGTCGAGGGTACCGGTAGGGTGGTTGGCGAAAATGACCAGCGGGCCATACTCGGGGATCTGTTCGAGGTCGTGCGCCGGGATAGCGCAGCGGATATTGAGATGGTCGAGCACCTGTTCGACTGTATCCAGCCCTTTCAGGTGATGATGGCGGGCGGCAAACTGTTGAAACTCTTCCTCATGCAGGAGCTTTTTCAGCACCTTTTTCTGCCAGGGAGCTGGCTTCGCCTGAGGCCACAGGTCATCGAGTACATTGTCGAGACTAAACATAGCGGCACCTCCTCCGTCTTGCCCCGACAGTAGAAGGTGCAGATGTCGCTCAGATTACAGTTGAGTGAAGATTTAAGGCCACCGGAGCTGATTGTAGCCCCGGTAAGCGCAGCGCGACCGGGGGGAATCATGGTGCCGAATATAAAAACCGGGATAACCCCGGTTTGCGGGTGGCGCCTTACCCGGGCTATCGGGGCTGGTTGTAGCCCCGGTAAGCGCAGCGCGACCGGGGAATTACTGGCGTTCGCCGCACAAAAAATCGTGAATTTCGCCGCCCCAATTATCGGGATATAACCCGTGGCGGACGTCCCGGTGAAAGGTTGAAAAGGGCCAATCACAAACCTGTCTTACCCAACCATGCTTGACCGGATTTATATACGTGTAATCGATATGTCGGCGGTAGTCTGCTTCATCGCGGATAGCATGTTCCCAGAAGCGAGGTTGCCAGACATTTTCCTGTTTTAATGCTTTGCTAAAGCAACCTTTTATATCCCTCCATCTGGCGGAGAAATCGCTATCTTCTTCGGGTAATGTCCAGATGCAATGAAGATGTTCAGGAAGGATAACCCAGGCATTAATGTAAAAGGGTTTTCGTTGTTTGATGGTGAAGATAGCATGATGTAATTCCCCGATATGCTCGGTTAGAAGCCTGCTCTTCCGGTTTCGCAAATTGACCGTAAAAAACCAGGTACCACCCTTCAGATAATAACGACGATAGGCCACCACGGAGCGCTCCTTTGCAAACTCATCTTTTGAAGCATCAGGGTAGAGATGGGATAAAATCAGGCAAGAGTTCAATAATGACGGCGGAAAGAGGCTCGCAAAATTTCGTCTCCGGGGCAATCCCGGGTTGCGGCTGGCGCCTTACCCGGGCTACTGGAGCAGGCCCGTAGCTTCGGTAAGCGCAGCGCGACCGGGGAAAACATAGTGCCGAATATAAAAACCGGGATAACCCCGGGTTGCGGCTAACGCCTTATCCGTCTACCGGAGCAGGCCCGTAGCCCCGGTAAGCGCAGTGCGACCGGGGAAAACATAGTGCCGAATATAAAAACCGGGATAACCCCGGGTTGCGGCTAACGCCTTACCCGGCTACTGGAGCAGGCCCGTAGCTTCGGTAAGCGCAGCGCGACCGGGGGAAAGCATGGTGCCGAATGTAAAAACCGGGGTAATCCCGGGTTGCGGCTGGCGCCTTACCTGGGCTATCGGAGTAGGCCGTAGCCCCGGTAAGCGCAGCGCGACCGGGGGAGGACGATAGCCGAATTAACGCAGGATTTTCTTTTCGGCGAGGTCGAGAGCGAAGTAGCTAAAAATCAGATCCGCACCGGCGCGTTTAATTGCGCCGAGGCTTTCCAGCACCACTTTCTCTTCATCGATAGCGCCGGCCTGGGCGGCGAATTTAATCATCGCGTATTCACCGCTCACCTGATACGCGCCCAGCGGCAGGTTGGTGCGCTCGCGCAGATCGCGCAGGATATCAAGATACGGACCGGCCGGTTTAACCATCAGGCAATCGGCGCCCTGGGCTTCGTCGAGCAGCGACTCGCGGATCGCTTCACGGCGATTCATTGGGCTCATTTGATAGGTTTTACGATCGCCTTTTAACGCGGTACCCGCGGCTTCACGGAACGGGCCATAGAACGATGAAGCGAACTTCGTGGAGTAGGACATGATCGCCGTATCGCTAAATCCGGCGGCGTCCAGCGCCTGGCGAATGGCCTGCACCTGGCCGTCCATTGCGGCGGAAGGGGCGATAAAATCCGCGCCTGCGGCAGCGGCAACCACTGCCTGTTTGCCGAGGTTCTCCAGGGTTTTATCGTTATCCACGCCGTGCTCGCACAGCACGCCGCAGTGGCCGTGAGAGGTGTATTCGCAGAAGCAGGTGTCGGACATCACGATCATCTCCGGTACCGTCTGTTTGGCGATACGGGACATGCGCGCTACCAGACCGTTTTCATTCCAGGTATCGCTGCCAACGGCATCGGTATGATGGGAAATCCCGAAGGTCATCACCGAACGGATGCCGGCATTGGCAATGCGCTCAATCTCGCGCGCCAGGTGTCTTTCCGGAATACGCATTACGCCGGGCATAGCTTCGATGGCTTTGTAATCGTCAATTTCTTCTTCAACAAAGATCGGCAACACCAGGTCGTTCAAACTCAGTGTTGTCTCTTCAAACATGGCACGTAGCGAAGCGGACTTACGCAGGCGGCGTGGGCGAGTGATTAAATCTGTCATGGTTTGCCTGATTTTGTGAAATGAAAAAAGCTAGTTTACCTGAATTGGCGGTGGGATGTTTCGCCAAAATGATCCTTATCAATCGATGGCAAAACATCCCGATAGTTTACTGACTGACGGTCTCAATCGTGGGACGGAAGCCGCTGAGTTCGCTAACCAACTCGTTGATGCCGTCGCTCATATTATTGAAACGCGTCAACGGAGAACGGGTCACCACCACGAAGGCGCCGACGTTAGCCTGCGGGTTCATCGCCATATAGGTGATAAAACCGCCGCCGCCGCCGGTTTTCTGAATAATGCCCGGCTGGCCGTTTTTTGGCTTCATGTAAACCCAGCCGAGGCCGAGGGCATCGGCTTTGCCCGGCACGTCCATACCGATCACCTTTGTCAGCTGGCTACGTTGATAAATCAGCGTCTGCATCCGGTCCGCCTGCTGGCCGCGGGTGAAGAAATCAGAAGAGAGGAACTGCTGCATCCAGCGCATCATATCGCCGGGCGTGGAGTACACGCCGCCGCTGCCGATAGCCGCGAGGGTATTGTTACACGGGCTGGCTCCTTTCTCCGGGATCATCAGCCGTCGGCACTGATCCGGCGATGGCGTAAAGGTGGTGTCTTTCATCCCCAGCGGACGAGTGATTTGCTCTTCAAACAGCTGCGGATAAGGTTTGCCCGCAGCGGTAGAGAGCGCATCGGCCAGCAAATCGAAGGCCAGGTTGGAATAGGCGGCCTGCGAACCGGGGGCGGTTTTTAGCGTTGCGGTGGATAACCAGTTCCAGCGCTGCTGGCGGGTCGGCCAGACGAAAACCGGACGATGCGCCGCACCGCCGGGCTGCTCGCGCGGCAGCGCGCTGGTGTGCGTCGCCAGATTCACCAGCGTGATAGGCGCTCCCTGGTAAGTTGGCACCCGCGCGCCCGGCGGCGCGTATTTGCTCAGGGGATCGTTAAGCTTCACTACGCCCTGATCGAGGAGTTTGACCAGCATTTCGCTGGTCATCAATTTGCTGATAGAGGCAATGCGGATCACCGAATCGAGCTGTGGGTGCTCATTATTGCCCGGCCTGGTCTCGCCAAAGCTACGGAATACGCGCTGGTTACCGTCGATAACCACCAGCGCCATACCGGTCGCGCCGCTGCCGTAGAAAATATGATTCGCATAACGGTCAACAACATCAGCGGCGAATTCCGGGTCGACGCTCGGCTGCGCGGCCTGGACCGATGTCAATGACGCCGCGCACAGCGCAGCAAAAATGAGCAGACTACGTTTCAACGGGGGTATCCATCATGGTGAAGAAAAAATACAGAGCGTATTTATACTACGAAGCGCCGTCGAGCAAAGCGCTAATGAAGCGATTCTGTGCGGAAAAACGTAACCTGGCGTAAAAAAACCTTTTTTATGCTTTCGGATAGCGGCATTTACCCGCGGGCGCGTATGATGATCGTTTTGGTTAATAACGAGTGGCGGAGACGATGGCTGTACAACGGGTAGTAATGGTAGTGGATATGCAAAACGGCGTTTTCGCGACGCCGCGTTTCGAGCGCGAGCGCTGCGCGGCGCAAATTAATCGCCTGATAAACGCTGCGGATACCGTTATCTTCATTCAGCACTGTGAGGAGGGCGGCCTCGAAGAGGGAAGCGAAGGTTTTGCCTTGTTGCCCGAAATACAACAGCCCGCAGGCGCGCTATACGTTACGAAGACCGCCTGCGATGCCTTTTACCGCACTCCCCTCGAAGAAGTGCTGCGCGAACATCACATTACGCAGTTTGTGATTTGCGGATGCGCCACCGACTACTGCGTTGATACCACCATCAAGAACGGCGCCAGCCGTGGCTACGCGATTACCGTCGCGGAAGATGCCCATACTACCGCCAACCGTCCGGCGGCTCAGGCCACCACGTTAATAGCCCACCACAACGACGTCTGGCGTTCGCTGACGGTTCCGGGCAATCCTTTACACGTGAAACCGACAGAAACAATTCTTAGCGAGTGGCAGGCGAACTAAGCTACTGATACCCGGTCTCATCATCCGCCCACTTTGCTTCGCTGCGACGGCTTTGCGGCGGGCGTTTTGTATGACATAGCACAGCGAAATGAAAAAAGAAGTTAGCAGGAGAGCATGATGTTTAAATCCTTTTTCCCCAAACCGGGGCCGTTTTTTATTTCTGCCTTTATCTGGTCGCTGCTGGCGGTGATTTTTTGGCAGGCGGGCGGCGGCGACTGGCTGCTGCGGGTAACCGGCGCATCCCAGGATGTCGCGATTAGCGCAGCGCGCTTCTGGTCGCTCAACTATCTGGTGTTCTACGCCTACTACATGTTCTGCGTGGGGGTGTTTGCTCTTTTTTGGTTTATTTACAGCCCGCACCGCTGGCAGTACTGGTCGATCCTTGGCACCTCGCTGATTATTTTCGTCACCTGGTTTCTGGTGGAAGTGGGAGTGGCGATAAACGCCTGGTACGCGCCGTTCTACGATCTGATTCAGACCGCGCTGGCGACGCCGCATAAAGTCAGTATTAATCAGTTTTATCAGGAGATTGGCGTATTTCTCGGCATCGCGATTATCGCGGTGCTGATCGGCGTGATGAATAATTTCTTCGTCAGCCACTACGTTTTCCGCTGGCGTACCGCTATGAACGAACACTATATGGCGCACTGGCAGCACCTGCGCCATATAGAAGGCGCCGCCCAGCGTGTGCAGGAAGACACTATGCGCTTTGCTTCTACGCTGGAGAGCATGGGGGTCAGTTTTCTCAATGCGGTGATGACCCTTATCGCCTTCCTGCCGGTGCTGGTGACGCTCTCCGCGCACGTACCGGATTTACCGTTTGTCGGTCATATACCGTACGGTCTGGTTATCGCCGCGATCGTCTGGTCGTTAATGGGGACAGGCCTGCTGGCGGTGGTGGGGATTAAGCTGCCCGGGCTGGAGTTCAAAAACCAGCGCGTTGAGGCCGCCTATCGTAAAGAGCTGGTTTACGGCGAGGATGACGCTAACCGCGCGACGCCGCCGACGGTGCGTGAGCTATTCAGCGCCGTGCGCCGCAACTATTTCCGCCTCTATTTCCACTATATGTATTTCAACATCGCCCGTATTCTTTATCTCCAGGTGGATAACGTTTTCGGTTTGTTCCTGCTGTTTCCGTCGATTGTTGCCGGTACGATTACGCTGGGCCTGATGACTCAGATAACCAACGTCTTTGGTCAGGTTCGCGGCTCGTTCCAGTATCTGATTAGCTCATGGACTACACTGGTTGAGCTGATGTCTATTTACAAACGTCTGCGCAGCTTTGAACGCGAGCTGGATGGTAAAGAGCTGCTGGAAGTTACCCAAACGCTAAGTTAACGATCGCAAGGAAGAACTATGGCCGTAGCATCATCTCGTTTCGTTTCGCTCTCCCTGACGCTACTGGCCGGGATGGTTCTCAGCGCCTGTTCCAGCAAGCCGGAGCCGGTGTTAAAAGAAGGCGAAAAGCCGATTGATGTTGCAGCCGTGGTGCGGCAGAAAATGCCCGCCAGCGTAAAAGATCGTGAAGAATGGGCGCAGGCCATCGCTAAAACCTTTGCAAGCCAGAAGCTGGCGCCGACGGAAGAGAACGTCTGTTCGGTGCTGGCGGTGGCGCAGCAGGAGTCCAACTATCAGGCGGACCCTGCGGTGCCGGGGCTGAATAAAATCGCCTGGCAGGAGATAGACCGCCGGGCGGAGAAAATGCACATTCCGGTTTTTCTGGTGCATACCGCGTTGAAAATCAAATCACCCAACGGTAAGAGCTATAGCGAACGCCTGGATAGCGTGAAAACGGAAAAGCAGCTGAGCGCAATTTTCGATGATTTTATCGGTATGGTGCCGATGGGGCAGAAGCTGTTCGGCTCGCTAAATCCGGTGCATACCGGCGGTCCGATGCAGGTCAGCATAGCTTTCGCCGAGCAGCATACCGATGGCTATCCGTGGAAAATCGACGGTACCGTGCGCCAGGAGGTGTTCAGCCTGCGCGGCGGGCTGTGGTTTGGCACCTATCATCTGTTGAACTATCCGGCTAGCTACAGCGTGCCGCTGTATCGTTTTGCCGACTTCAACGCCGGATGGTACGCCAGCCGCAATGCCGCTTTCCAGAATGCCGTCTCTAAGGCGACGGGCGTCAAGCTGGCGCTGGATGGTGATTTAATTCGCTACGACAGCGACGAAGCCGGAACCACTGAACTGGCGGTGCGCCGCCTGTCTTCTCAGCTGGCGATGAGCGATGAGGATATCCACCGGCAGTTGAAGAAGGGGGATACGCTGGCGTTTGAGGAGAGCGATTTGTATAAAAAAGTGTTCCGTATCGCCGACAAGAAGGTTGGCAAAACGCTACCGCGAGAAGTGCTGCCGGGAATTCAACTTGAGAGCCCGAAAATCACCCGTAATTTGACGACCGCCTGGTTTGCCAAACGCGTTGACGACAGGCGAGCCAGCTGTATGGCGCGCCGCTAGCGGTGGCTGCGCCAGCGAAAAAGCAGTCCTAAGACGCCAATCAACAGCGTGCCGGCCAGAAAAGGAATCAGGCCGAACAATGTTCCTACCATCAGGCCAATTTCAATATGCGGGCGGCTGCTGTCCTGCATTTGAATCAGGTGCTCAAACACGCCCGGCGCGTGGATCAGCATGCTCAGCATTTGCGCTCCGGCCCAGAAGCAAAACAGCACAAACAGGGCATAAGCGATGTTGCTGCTGGTGATAGCGCGCCTTTTTTTGCCGCCGTTGCCGGCCTTTGCAAAGGTGAACTCAGCCATATTGACCTCCGTACTTCGCTAACTTACCGTTTTGCAACGGCTACATAGACGTTATTCTGGCAACGGGGAGGAGGTTCCAGTATCAGATTGCTGGTAATTTCTGCCCAGGAATATTCCTGATTTCACCGGTATGTGAGTTTGCTGCAAACAGGGGAAATTTAGACCGCTATCGCAATGTGGGACAATTCTCCTCATGGCAGCAGACCGGCGGTGGCGGCTATGCGAAGATGCTTTTTTTGTTGTTGGAGCGATGATGAAACTGACTGAAAAAATCCGCCGCGATTGGCACTACTACGCGGTTGCGCTGGGGTTGATTTTTATTATGAATGGCGTAGTCGGGCTGCTCGGGTATGAAACCGAAGGCTGGCGTTCATACGCGGTTGGGCTGGTGACGTGGGTGATTTGCTTCTGGATCGCCGGGTTTATCATTCGCCGCCGCCCGCCAGAGGAAGCGTAAAGCAGAGAAATAACCTGAAGCCGTGTTGGGTGCTGCACCCGGAGGCGGTGCTGACGCACCTGTCCGGGCTACCGATCCGCAGACGGCTGTGAACCCGTAGCCCAGCTAAGCGCAGCGCGAGCCGGGAAGAGGCCGAGCTGATAGATCAACTTCGGCACACTCCCCGGGTCGCGGCGTAAACGCCTTATCCGGGTTACCGATCTGTCGACGGCGGTGAAGCCGTTGCCGTGATTAATTCATCGATGTTTTCAGCGCGCGATCGGCGGCGTGACGTTCCAGCGCCAGCTCAATCAGGCGGCTAATCAGGCTGGTGTAGTCCAGGCCACTGGCCTGCCACAGCTTTGGATACATGCTGATGTTGGTGAACCCCGGCAGGGTGTTGATTTCGTTGATAACGACTTCGTTATCGGCGGTCAGGAACACATCCACGCGCGCCATGCCGCTGCAGCCGAGGGTCTGGTAGGCACGAACGGCGATATCGCGAATTTTATCGTTTACATCGCTGTCAATTGCCGCCGGAACCACCACCTTCGCGCCCTGATCGTCAATGTACTTGGTGTCGTAGGCGTAGAATTCACTATTGAGGACGATCTCGCCGCAGGTGCTGGCCTGCGGATTATCGTTGCCCAGTACCGCACATTCGATCTCGCGCCCTTTAATTCCATGTTCTACTACGACCTTATGGTCAAATTCGAAGGCCAGAGCGACGGCCTGCTGGTACTGCTGCTCGTTGTTGACTTTGCTGACGCCTACCGAAGAGCCCTGGTTCGCCGGTTTAACGAACAGCGGCAGGCCCAGCTTCGCCTGTACGTCGGCAAAGTTCACCTGATTACGGTTGGCGCGGGTCAGGGTAATAAAGGGAGCTATCGCCAGTCCGGCATCGCGCAGCAGGCGCTTGGTGACGTCTTTGTCCATGCAGGCGGCGGAGCCGAGAACGTCGGAACCGACGAAGGGCAGGTTGGCCATACGCAGCATGCCCTGCAGAGAACCATCTTCACCCAGGGTGCCGTGGACTATCGGGAAGATGACGTCGATGGCCGCCAGCGGCTGGCCGCTATCGGCGTTAATCAGCTGCTGCGCCTCTCGTCCGGGAATTTGCGCCAGCGTAATATCGGATGGGCGTAGAGCAATACGGGCGGGATCCTGAGGATTGAGCAGATAGTTGCTGGCATCGTTGATATGCCATTGCCCCTGCTTATCAATCCCCAGCAACACCACGTCGAAGCGCGTTTTATCGATCGCTTCCACGATATTTTTCGCTGACTGTAGCGATACTTCATGCTCTGCCGACTTACCGCCGAAAACGATCCCAACCCTCATCTTAGCCATTTCAACTTCCATCATGATTACATCAAAGGGCATAACATAGCATGTGAAACAGCCGCATGGCTGCCATAATATTCACCAGATAAAGGAGTGGGAGGCCGCGCGTGATAGGAAAAGCTTCAATTGTTCTGTTGGCGCTGCTGGCGGCCGGATATTACGGATATCGTTATCTTCCAGCACAATATAACCCGTTTGTGCCGCTGCGCCTGGAGGATCCGCCGGGATTTATCAGCCACTATAAGCTGCGACGATTAACGCCCGCGCAGTGTGCCGACCTGCTGGAGGAGGCCAACCGGCGTAAGCTCATTACCAGCGGGGCGGTTGCCGATAGCCGGGGAGAGTGCCCTCTGCGGAGCGTGGTTCGGGTGCGCGATTTTGGTACGGTAAAGCTCAGCAGCAGCTTCCTCGCCAGCTGTCCGCTGGCGTTGAGCAGCGCGCTGTATCTGCAGCAGCAGGCAAAACCGTTGACCCGTCGGATGCTGGGGCAAGAGCTCCTTCAGGTGGATCATTTTGGCAGTTTTGCCTGCCGTAATATTTACCATCGTCAGAACGCGCGTCGTAGCGAACACGCCACGGCGGAAGCGCTGGATATCAGCGGCTTTCGTTTATCCGATGGCCGACGTATAAGCGTGCTGAAAGGATGGCCCGACCCGCAGTATCATTCCTGGCTACAGGGGCTGCTGGCGAGCAGCTGCAGCTACTACGGCAGCGCTTTGGGGCCGGACTATAACGCAGCCCATGCCAATCATTTTCATCTCGGGATGCGCGGCCAGCGCTTCTGTTTTTGAGCATATTTCGCTGTATCCAGGGCATTTCCCCACGAAATTATTCACAGTGGGGCGATCCGATACCATAAAACACCAAACTCGCCGCCAGCGCATCTCTGGTAGTACGTCGTCCAGGGGAAATTGCTAAGCTAGTTAATAATTAACAAAAAACTAATGAATACGCGTAGTTATGGAATCCTGGAAGGTTAATCTCATCTCCGTCTGGTTCGGCTGTTTTTTCACCGGACTGGCTATCAGCCAAATTCTCCCTTTTTTACCGCTGTACGTTTCCCAACTGGGCGTGACATCGCACGAAGCGTTATCCATGTGGTCGGGGCTGACTTTCAGCGTCACTTTCCTGGTCTCGGCGATTGTCTCGCCGATGTGGGGGAGCCTCGCCGATCGCAAAGGGCGTAAGCTGATGCTGTTGCGCGCCTCGCTGGGTATGGCCATCGCCATTTTATTACAGGCGTTTGCCACTAACGTCTGGCAGCTGTTTATCCTGCGCGCGGTAATGGGATTGACTTCCGGGTATATTCCCAACGCGATGGCGCTGGTGGCGTCGCAGGTGCCACGCGAGCGTAGTGGCTGGGCCCTTAGCACCCTGTCGACGGCGCAAATCAGCGGCGTGATCGGTGGCCCGCTGCTCGGCGGTTTTCTCGCCGATCACGTCGGACTGAGGGCCGTATTTATTATTACCGCTGTTTTGCTGACCGTGAGCTTTCTGGTAACGCTATTTCTGATCAAAGAGGGCGCTCGTCCACAGGTCAGCAAAGCGGAGCGGCTGAGCGGTAAGGCGGTATTTGCCTCGTTGCCCTATCCGGGTCTGGTTATTAGCCTGTTTTTTACCACGCTGGTTATTCAGCTGTGCAACGGTTCTATCGGCCCGATTCTGGCGCTGTTTATTAAGTCGATGGCGCCGGATAGCAATAACATCGCCTTTCTCGCCGGGATGATTGCCGCCGTACCTGGCGTTTCGGCGCTTATTTCGGCTCCGCGGCTGGGGAAACTGGGCGACAGGATTGGCACTTCGCGGATCCTGCTGGCGACGCTGTGCTGCGCGGTAGTGATGTTCTTTGCCATGTCGTTCGTCACCACACCGTTCCAGCTAGGGGTACTGCGCTTCCTGCTCGGTTTTGCCGATGGCGCAATGCTGCCAGCGGTTCAGACCCTACTGCTGAAATACTGTAGCGACAGCGTCACCGGACGTATTTTCGGTTATAACCAGTCGTTTATGTATCTTGGCAACGTAGCCGGGCCGCTGATTGGCGCATCGGTATCGGCGATGGCCGGTTTTCGCTGGGTGTTTATGGCGACTGCGGTTATTGTCCTCATTAATATCTGGCAGCTGGCTATTATGCTGCGCCGTAGCCGCCGCGCTGCGGCCTGACGGGATAGAGATAATCATTAACGATTGCACTCTGGAGCGACCGGGTCCGGCAACGCAGAGTTTTCACGCGGTTGATGTTATCCGGGCGGTGAACGTCGGACAGATGAAAGTCCGCCCCGAAAAGGAGGATGGACGATGGCTGCTTTGATTAAGATTGAAGGTGGTTGGCTATTACGAAAAGCGCTGCGTCAGTTATTGAGGCGTTATTTTCTCGGTTATTTCTTCATCAAGGTTCCCGGTGTTATATAGGTGGTAAAACGCGACGTACGGAGAATCATTTTGTTCAGCCCTTATTTAAGGGAAATTCTGTGCGGCGGTCACCGGGTTTATCAGTAATATTCCGATCCTCATGGCGTGATTGAGGTGACGATGCTTGTAGGCGGTGTGCTGGCGGACTCCGGGTTGTGGTAAATTGCTCAATGTAGTTGTCGGAATCGAGTCGGTTAGATCTGCGCACCAGGGCCAGAATCTGATTGCCAATACGAATATGATCCGCAGCGCTTGTATGGTGCATCAGGTGGATGACTGACCGGTAAAGTCGCGTCGGACGGCGGTAATCTGACCCTTCAGATATATTATGGTGATACGTTATAACTATCGATTGAATAGCAATATTCCATTTTATTCTTAATTGTTAAATTTGGTTATGAGGCTTATTAATCTGCTATTGAGTTAATCCTGATGGCTAAAAAAGCAAGGAGCAAAACGTTTCGCTTGTTATTCATTGACGGAGGGATCTATTTTCAAAAATAATTCTGGTATCCGACGGCTAATGTATGACATAAATAGCAGACTACGGACTTCGCATAAGGATAAAGTGCTGTGAAGAATCTCATTGCTGAGCTACTGGTAAAACTCGCCCAAAAGGAAGAAGAATCAAAGGAACTGACGGCCCAGGTTGAAGCGCTGGAAGTGGTGGTAACCGCCCTGTTACGCCATATGGCACAAGACGTCCAGCAGGCGCTATTCAACGATATTGAGCAAGCCATCAATGAGGCCAGCCCCGGCCCGCTAGTAGACGATCGAGATACTCTTTTATTGCAGCAATATATAAAGAAGCTGTTACGGCATCCTCGTAGTTAGTTGTGTGACAATGTCTGGATGCTGTCATTTTACTGTCACGTCACTTTTATACAGTCTTCCTCGTTTTGTTTTTTAAAGTATTTTTTACACGGAGACGATAAAAGTGAAATTAAGCGCCCTGGTTATTGCCCTGTTACCTCTGCTGGGTTCCCCGATTATTCACGCAGAAACCACAATCGCGCCAGTTCTGGAAAATCGCGCTGCTCAGGGCGATATCACCACGCCGGGCGGCGCTCGTCGTTTAAGCGGCGACCAGACCGAGGCGCTGCGTGCTTCGTTAAGCAACAAGCCGGCTAAAAATATTATTTTGCTGATTGGCGACGGAATGGGTGATTCTGAAATTACCGCCGCGCGAAATTATGCCGAAGGGGCGGGTGGCTTCTTTAAAGGCATTGATGCGCTGCCGTTGACTGGCCAGTACACCCATTATTCACTGGATAAGAAAACCGGCAAACCGAATTATGTGACCGACTCAGCCGCTTCAGCCACGGCCTGGACCACTGGCGTGAAAAGCTATAACGGCGCGCTGGGTGTAGATATCCATGAAAAAGATCATCAGACTATCCTCGAGCTGGCGAAAGCGGCAGGTTTAGCAACCGGTAACGTTTCAACGGCGGAACTGCAGGATGCGACTCCCGCTGCGCTGGTGGCACATGTTACGTCGCGTAAATGCTACGGCCCGAGCGTGACCAGCGAAAAATGCGCCAGCAACGCGCTGGAACAAGGAGGTAAGGGCTCCATTACTGAACAGCTGTTGAATGCCCGCGCCGACTTAACGCTGGGCGGCGGGGCGAAAACGTTCGCTGAAAGCGCGACCGCCGGCGAATGGCAGGGTAAAACGCTGCGCGAACAGGCGGTTGCCCGTGGCTATCAGATTGTTTCCGACGCCAGCGCTCTTGCCGCTATCAGCCAGGCCAATCAGGACAAACCGCTGCTTGGTCTTTTCTCAGAAGGCAATATGCCGGTTCGTTGGGAAGGGCCAAAGGCGTCTTATCACGGCAATATCGATAAAGCAGCCGTCACCTGTACGCCGAACCCTGAGCGCGATGCATCGGTACCGACGCTGGCGCAAATGACCGAAAAAGCCATCGACCTGCTGAGCAGTCATGAGAAGGGCTTCTTCCTGCAGGTGGAAGGCGCTTCTATTGATAAACAGGATCATGCGGCGAATCCGTGCGGCCAGATTGGCGAAACCGTCGATCTGGATGAGGCAGTACAGAAGGCGCTGGAGTTTGCTAAAAAAGATGGCAATACCCTGGTTATCGTCACCGCCGATCACGCGCACGCCAGCCAGATTATCCCGGCAGATACCAAAGCTCCGGGCTTGACGCAGGCGCTGAACACCAAAGACGGTTCGGTAATGGCGATAAGCTACGGTAACTCTGAAGAAGCGTCGATGGAACATACCGGAACGCAGCTGCGCATTGCCGCCTACGGTCCGCACGCGGCCAACGTGGTTGGTTTAACCGATCAAACCGACCTGTTTTACACCATGAAGGCTGCACTTAATCTGAAATAACCTGATGCCGGTGACGAATTTTCGTTAGCGGCTGGTTTTTTCTCAATCAGCGACCAGACTTACAGAGATCCACTCATAGAAGGATGGTGCGATGAAAATAACATTATTTGTGACCCTACTTTTTGGCCTGGTATTTATGACAGCGGTCGGTGCCGCGGAAAAAACGTTAACTCCCCAGCAGCAAAAGATGAGCGTCTGTAATAAAGAAGCATCATCGAAATCGCTGAAGGGAGATGAGCGTAAAACGTTTATGAGTAACTGCCTTAAGAAAGACGGTGCCGTGCAGGATGGCAAGGGGCTGACGCCTCAGCAGCTGAAAATGCGCGAGTGCAACGGTCAGGCGACCCAGCAGTCTCTGAAAGGGGACGATCGCAGCAAATTTATGAGCGCCTGCCTGAAAAAACAGGTCTAAGAAATAAACGGGTGAGGGTAGCCTCACCCGTAATTCACTCTTTTTAATCAGGAGCGGCTTAGCTTCTCTGATTTCTCCATGCATTTCACCATCGCTTCAATAACGGCGGAGCGGAAGCCTTTTTCTTCCAGTACGCGTACGGCTTCAATTGTGGTGCCGCCGGGTGAACACACCATATCTTTCAGGGCTCCCGGATGTTCGCCGCTTTCGAGCACCATTTTAGCCGAGCCCATCACCGCCTGAGCCGCGAATTTATAAGCCTGAGCCCGCGGCATTCCACCAAGCACGGCGGCGTCAGCCATCGCTTCGATAAACATAAAGACGTAGGCCGGCGCGGAGCCGCTGACGCCGACTACCGGATGGATCATTGGCTCAGCAATGAGTTCCGCCTGGCCAAAGCAGCGGAAAATGGTCAGGATATCCGCGGTTTCTTCGGCGCTAACCAGCGCGTTCGGCGTGACTGAGGTCATTCCCGCGTTGACCAGAGAAGGCGTGTTGGGCATTGCTCGGACGATTTTGCGATCGTGACCGAGGGCGCGCGCCAGCTGGTCGAGCGTCACGCCAGCGGCAATAGAGACAACCAGCGAGTCTTTATTCAGGCTGGAGGCGACGTCGCTGAGGACCTTAGTCATCACTCCGGGCTTTACGGCGCCGAAAACGATATCCGCTATCTGGGCGACTTCCTGTGCGCTTTGCGCAGCATTAATGCCGTACTGGTCGTGCAGGGCCGCCACTTTGTCCGGCGACGGCGTGTAGACCCAGATTTGTCCCGGCTGAACCTGTCCGCTGGCGATCAGGCCGCCGAGAATGGCCTTGCCCATGTTGCCGCAGCCGATAAAGCCGATTTTCTTCTCCATCACCAATCCCCTTGTTTGTTTTATCGTTAGCTACATATACACAAAATCATTCCAGTTGCATCAAGGCGGCAAGTGAGCGAATCCCCAGGAGCTTACTCTGGTAAGTGGCTGGGGGGACAAATCTGCCGGGAGCAGATTTAAACGTCGCTTACGACGGCTCGTCAGGGCGAGGCCCATGGATGGGCCGAGTCATTCGTGGCCAACGCCGAGGCAGCTTGCAGGATGACGTGTATAGCTTATCATCTTGTCGCTTTCGCGGAAGGCAAAAGCAGGAGACAATACGGCATCTCTTTTCGTCGACAGGAGCCGCAATGGCTATTTGGGTTGATGCGGACGCGTGTCCGAACGTCATTAAAGATATTTTATTCCGCGCCGCCGAGCGCACGCAAATACCGCTGACGCTGGTCGCTAACCAGCCGCTGCGCGTACCGCCGTCGCGCTTTATTCGCACGCTGCGCGTGGCGCAGGGGTTCGACGTTGCGGATAATGAAATCGTCCGTTTATGCGAACCGGGAGATCTGGTGATTACCGCCGATATCCCGCTGGCGGCGGAGGTGCTGGAAAAAGGCGGCGCGGCGCTGAATCCGCGCGGTGAACGTTATAGCGAGGCAACTATTCGCGAGCGTCTGACGATGCGCGATTTTATGGAAACGATGCGGGCCAGCGGCGTGCAGACCGGCGGCCCGGATAGCTTATCCCAGCGCGATCGACAGCTGTTTGCCGCTGCGCTGGAAAAGTGGCTTTTGGAAGTCAAGCGTCAGCAGGGTTAGACCCAGCTGTCGTCGTCGCTGCCGAAATCGTCGTTACCAAAACCGGCGTTAAAGTCTGAGTCATAGTCATTGTTATCGGCCAGGAACTGGCTATCGTCCTGGCGGAGGGGCTCGTCGGGAACGTTATTGTCCTGCACCTGGCTAAGATCCTGTTGCGGTTTTTCTTCGATAATATTAACGATCTCCTGCGGATGCGAGCCGCTAAACATATTGGTCAACATGTTACCCAATACTACGCCGCCAGCGACCCCTGCCGCCGTTTGTAGCGCCCCGGCCATAAAGCTACCGCCGCTGCGCGAGGCCTGAGGCGCATAGTTCGGCTGCTGCGCCTGCGGCGCATACTGAGGCTGGGCGTTAGCCTGCGGTCGGCCATACTGCTCTGCGCCAGGAATAGGGTCGGAACCGCGGGACTGTCCGCCGCCAAACAGGCCAGAGAGAAATCCGCCGCTGCTCGGCTTCGCGGACTGAAGCTGGGTGACCTCGCTTTCCAGCGCCTGAATACGGTCGTTAAGCTGTTTGATAGCCGCTTCCTGGATCAGGATCGTTTGCGCCATATAGTAGGGGGCAAAAGGCTGTTCTTTGATGTGCCCGGCAATCCGCTCCTCGGCGCCGGCATCGCGCGATGCGCTGCGCGTCTCGGCCTCTTTGAGCCGGGAAAACAGTCCATCGATTAGGCGTTGCTCTTCAGATTGCATACTACATTCCTCTGTCATACTGATTAATGAGCTTCAGATTCGCTCCGAACCCCTCATGTTGTAAATATGTGGCAGCGTAAAGCTGTGCGGAAATGTGTTACTGTTTACGCCAGACTGCGCACAAAAAATAACTTTTGTACAAAAGTAAAGCTGGCATAACACTAAATGCAATGATAAGTTTACATCTAAAGTCCTTTCTAATACTAAGGTGAAAGGGTTTATAGATGGTGTGTAACGTTTATTTTACGGTTATCGTTGGGTAAGTTTGCGGTACCATTGTTTCTCTTTTCGCTTTCATTTTTCCGCAAAACGCGGAACCAAGGGGTCTTCGGTAATGACACAGCTAATTTTTCTTGTCGGGCCTCGCGGCTGCGGTAAAACGACGATTGGTCACGCGCTGGCTAAAGCTCGCGGTTTCCAGTTCGCCGACACCGACCATGAGCTTCAGGAGCATGAACAGCGGAGCGTGGCGACCATCGTTCAGCAGGAAGGCTGGGAACGCTTTCGCGCCCTGGAAACCCAGGCGTTAGAAAGAGTCGCTCAACCGGCGACGATCATTGCTACCGGCGGCGGCATTATTCTCAGCGAATATAATCGTCAGTTTATGCGGGAAAATGGCGTGGTGATCTATCTTGAGGCCACCGTTTCCGCCCTGATTGGCCGTCTTGAAGCCTATCCGAAGGCGGAACAGCGTCCGACGCTGACCGGCAAGCCCATCCGCGATGAAGTGGGTGAGGTTCTGGCGCAGAGGGAAGCGCTGTATCGTGCCGCCGCGCATCATATTATTAACGCCACCGTGACGCCGGATGAAGTTGTTGAACAGATTATGACGACGGTCTGTGGTGCAACCTATACCAGTTAAGACTTTGCCTGGGGTAAACGGATCGGCAGCGCCTATACTTTAAAATTCTTAAGGTAAAAAAAGGAAACGCTATGCCGACCAGACCTCCATATCCACGGGAAGCGCGTGTTGTCGCCGTTGAAAAAGGCCCACAGGGTCAAACGGTCACCTGGTATGAACTGCGCGCTGACCATCCGACGCCGAACTCACTCATCAGTGAGCATCCCTCTGAACAGGAAGCATTGGATGCTAAACGGCGTTACGAAGATCCTGATAAATCATGATGACCTGTTCATGTCCGGGATTCGTTCTGAAAAGTTCATTACCGGGCATGTATCACATTTTTAATCTATTAACAGTACTAATGATTACCTAAGTTACGGATTTTCAGGAGCGTTTTTGACGCTTCTGGAATCTTTACATTCCACGGCAGTCGTAACCTGCTACGCTTCTCGTCGGTTGATTTTTCATCACCAGGGGGGCAGAAGTCGTAAATAGAAGCCTGTTTTGAAACAGCGGTAGTGAAAAGGTACATGATATGAGTAGTGCATCGATGGCAATTCTGACCATTGGGGTAGTGCCGGTGGCGGAGATGTTACCGCTTTTAACTGAACATATCAGGGAAGAACAAATCGTCCATATTAGTCTGTTAGGCAAAATGGCGCGTGAAGACGTTATGCGGGACTTCAGCGTTGAGCCCGGCGATGAGACGCTATTAACTCTGCTTAACGATAATGAAATAGCGCAGGTCTCACGGCAAAAGGTAGAGCGTGATTTACGCAGCGTTATTGCGATGCTCGATAAACAAAACTACGACCTTATTTTACTGATGAGTACCCATCCTTTTAGCGGATTTACGGCGAATAATGCGATCCTGCTTGAGCCACAAAGAATTATTCCCCCGCTGGTGGCTTCGATAGTTGATGGTCATCAGGTGGGGGTGATTGTTCCGGTTGAAGAGATATTACCGTTCCAGCGGGATAAATGGCGGGTGTTAGAAAATACTCCTCTATATTCCATCTCAAACCCGGTTAGCGGTAGTAAAGAGGATCTACTCGCCGCGGGCAGAGAGTTGATTGAGCAGGGAGCGGACGTATTGATGCTGGATTGTCTTTGTTACCACCAGCAGCATCGGGACGTATTACAAAAGGCGCTGGATATCCCGGTTTTGTTGTCAAATGTGCTGGTTTCGCGACTGGCGGCAGAACTATTAGTTTAACCTGATATAACGGGTTAATTTTACGTGACAGGGGCAAGGAGCGCCCCCTATATTGTGCCTTCAACACAAGATCATAAGGGCGAGTTTATGCTTCAAAGCAATGAATACTTTGACGGAAAAGTAAAATCTATCGGCTTCACCAGCAGCAGCACCGGTCGTGCGAGCGTTGGCGTGATGGCGGAAGGGGAATATACCTTTGGCACCGCGCAGCCAGAAGAGATGACCGTTATCAGCGGTGCGCTGAACGTACTTCTGCCGGGCGAAACCGAGTGGAAAGTGTATGCCGCCGGGGAAGTATTCAACGTTCCGGGAAATAGCGAGTTTCATATGCAGGTGGCTGAGCCAACGTCTTATCTGTGCCGCTATCTGTAATGGTAGTTTCCTTCCTGCGCAGGCAGGAAGGAGTTCATCAGACTAGCGCTGCGCTTCGCCGCCTAGCCCTTCAACCAGATTCTGAATCAGCGCGGCCAGTTCGCCGGTCATCAGAATAAAGTCCGCGTCAAAGCGCTGAGCGAAATCTTCCCGGTCGATATCTTCATTCTGATCCCGCAGTTCATCGCAGAACTTCAGGCGCTTTATCGAACCATCATCGCACATTAAGAATTGAATGCGCTGCTGCCAGTCGAGCGCCAGCTTGGTGACGACCTTACCAGCCTCAATGTGTACGGCGATCTCATCGCTGACCAGATCCTGTTTCTTCGCGCGGATCACGCCGCCATCCTCCAGCATTGCTTTCAGCTCGGCTTCGTCCAGCAGCTGGAAGCCCTGGGCGACGGTACCGGAACGAACCCATTCGGTCAGCGTCAGTTCGATTGGGTTCTCCAGCGCCAGCGGGACAACCGGCAGCGAGCCGAGGGTTTTACGCAGCAACGCCAGGGTATCTTCCGCTTTTTTGGCGCTGGCGCAGTCCACCATGATCAGTCCGTTGACGGTATCTATCCACATCATGGTCTGGCTGAAACGGCTGAAGGCGCGCGGCAGCAGCGAGTGCAGGACTTCATCTTTCAGCGAATCTTTTTCCGTTTTCTTCAGCTTGCGGCCCTGTTCAGCTTCCAGCTTAAAGATCTTCGCTTCCAGCGCCTGTTTGATGACCGGAGATGGCAGGATCTTCTCTTCTTTACGCGCGCAGATAACTATCTGGCCATTTGCCGTATGCGTCAGCGCATCGCTGTGCGATCCCATCGGCGAAACCCAACCGGTTTTGGCCATATCCTGGCTGCCGCAAGGGGTAAATGTCAGCTCGGCCAGCTGTTTTTCCATCTCCTCGGCGCGCAGAGAAATGTCGCGGCTGAGACGATAAACCATTAAATTTTTGAACCACAGCATGATAATTTCCACGGCTTTGTCGTTAAATCCAGCGGGCATGATAGCGAATTGTCGCTATGCTTGCATTGTTAATCGGGA
>OEPS010000036.1_pt1 | contig 48557 bp, 53 predicted proteins | sample 1539411 | NCBI WGS metagenome assembly OEPS01 (sample SAMN02671747, study PRJEB22543) | soil metagenome | biome: bacteria | place: China:Hunan Province, Lengshuijiang City | collected 2012-10-15 | depth 0.08m m
CAAGTCGTAGGCCGCGATGCCCCTGGAGGGCACCGGAGCGAAGGGACCCGGAGCGTAGCGTAGGGCCGTATGCAGGAGCGAGCGGCTTTGCCTACTTTCCCCAAGAGGAAAGTAGGCCGCCGTAAGGGCGGAAGGGGCCGGCAGCGGCGCCACAGCAAATGGATAAGCTCGCAGCCCCAAACCCAAAGGTCATAGCCCCCCCAAGACTCCTTGAAGAACCGTGTATTGTCTCTCGGAGCCACAGGTTGCTGGACGACATGCAGCAACAGGCCATAATGGCCCGATTGTTCAGTCACCTCACGGGGCATTGCGATGATCGGCTTCACCTTTCGCCAGTTGGAGTACTTCGTCGCTGCCGCCGAACAGGGCAGCGTCAGCGCTGCGGCGCGGACCAAACATATTTCCCAGCCTTCGGTGTCGCTGGCCCTGTCGCAACTGGAGGCAACGCTGGGTGAAAAGCTCTTTCATCGCCAGGTCAGTCGCGGTCTGGAGCTGACACCCGCAGGGCGCAAATTGCTGGAGCAAGCGCGGGACATGCTGAACCTGGCCGCGGCAATCAGCGGCAAGGGCAAAGAGCAGGATGTGGTACGCGGGGCCTTGAGCCTGATCTGCTTCCAGGACCTGGGACCGTACTATGCGCCGCGTTTGCTGAGCGGCTTTCGCCAGCGCTATCCGGAAGTCACCATTACCTTGCTTGAAGCGGACCTCGCCGAGGTCAATCGGCGCCTGGCCGATGGCAAGGCGGAGTTGGCGCTGACCTATGATGTCGGGCTGGACTCGCCGATTGAAAAGCGTGTGCTGGCGCAGTTGCGACCCTACGCACTGTTGCCCGCCGACCATCCCCTGGCACTGCAGGAGCGGGTGTCGCTGGTGGACCTTGCCAATGAATGCCTGATCCTCGAAGACATCGCCAGGACCCGTGAATACTTTTTGTCGCTGTTCTGGGCGCACGACCTGCAGCCAGGTTCGTTGCAACTGACGCAGACCTTCGAAATGCAACGCGGCCTGGTTGCTCATGGTTATGGGGTGGCCTTGTCCTGCACCCGGCCAGTGGCCGATTGCAGTTACGACGGTCAACCGCTGGCGTGTCGGCCACTGCTCGAAGCGGTGAGCCCGCAGCCGGTGGTGCTGGCCCAGTCCAGTGCCATGCGCCCGTCACCGGCGGCACAAGCATTTCTCGACTGGGCCAGCGAACAGTTTCCGACCTGATCAGCTACGGGCGGTATCCGCCAGTACCGCTACGGGTTGGCGCGCCACGAACAGCCAGTAACCCAGCGACAGCAAGGCCAGCCAGCCGATACCCACGTACAGCGCCATACGGGTGTCGGGGAACCAGGCCAGCACACCGAAGATGAACAGCATGAAGGCTGCTGCGCAGGCCGGACCTACCGGCCAGAGCGGGACCGGGAAGCTCAACCCGGCGACTTCTTCGGCGCTCATGCCGCGGCGCATGACCATCTGCGAGAGCAGGATCATCAGCCACACCCAGACGATCGAGAACGTCACCACCGCCGCCAGGATCAGGAACAGGTTTTCCGGCACCAGGTAGTTGAGCACCACACCCAGCAGCAACGCGACGGCCATCACCACCACGGTCATCCACGGCACGCCGAAGCGCGACAGCTGCGAGAAACTGGCCGGTGCCTGACCGTTCTGGGCCATGCCGTACATCATGCGTCCGGCACTGAAAATGTCGCTGTTGATCGCTGAAATCGCCGCCGAGATCACCACGATGTTCAACAGCGTCGCCGCCGAGCCAATCCCCAGGCCACTGAAAATCTGCACGAACGGACTGCCTTCGCTACCGATCTTGCTCCAGGGGTAGATCGACATCAGCACGAACAGGGTAAGCACGTAGAACAACAGGATCCGCAACGGCACCGAGTTGATCGCCTTGGGGATGACCCGCTGCGGGTCCCTGGCTTCACCGGCGGTAATGCCGATCATCTCGACCCCGCCGAAGGCAAACATCACCACCGTGAACGAGGCAATCATGCCGCCTACGCCGTTGGGGAAAAAGCCACCGTGGCTCCACAGGTTGCTGACCGTGGCCAGTTGCTCGCCGGAGCCGCCGAGCTGGATACCGAACATCAGCACCGCCGCCCCGGCAAGAATCATCGAAACAATCGCCGTGACTTTCAGCAGTGACAACCAGAACTCCAGTTCGCCGAATACCTTGACGCTGCACAGGTTCAGCGCACCGATGAAGAACACGATGCCCAATACCCAGATCCAGCGCGGTGTCTCCGGGAACCAGAAACTCATGTACACCCCGAAGGCGGTGACGTCCGCCAGGCACACCACCAGCATCGAGAAAGCATAACTCCAGCCGGTCAGAAAGCCCGGGAAGCGTCCCAGGTATTGGCTGGCGTACTGGCCAAACGAGCCGGATACCGGATTGCGCACGGCCATTTCACCGAGCGCGCGCATCATCATGTAGATGGCTGCGCCACCGATCAGATACGCCAACAGTACGGAGGGACCAGCCAGTTTGATGGCCGCTGCAGAGCCGTAGAAAAGCCCGGTGCCGATGGCGGAACCGAGCGCCATGAAACGAATGTGACGGGTACTCAGACCGCGCCGCATGGCGGTGCTGTTTTCGTTCATCCCAGGTAACTCCTCATTGTTCTTATTCTTCGATAGCAAGGCGCCGTAGGACACAGGCAAGGCTATTAACCGGCCAAAGACCGGGGCTTACAACAGCTGCCCCATACAGATTGCCTATAGTGGCGAATAGGTAATCTGTGGTTTACCGGGCGTTCGCCAGCCGCCAATACTTTTGTCACTACAACAAGAGAGGAGGGGCCCCGATGAATGCCGATATCGAACAGTTTCAGCGCAACGGTGCGATCGTGTTACGTGGCGTGTTCCGCGACTGGATCGAGCGCTTGCGTGAAGGGTTCGAGCAGAACCTGGCCGCGCCCAGTGCCTTTGCCATCGAGAACGTTGGCAGCGGCGAAGGCGGACGCTTTTTCGAGGACTACTGCAACTGGCAGCGCATTCCGGCGTTCACCGACTTTGTGCGCAACTCGCCGGCAGCGGCAATCGCCGGTGAGCTGATGCAGTCCCGGGAAGTGCAGGTGTTTCATGAGCACATCCTGGTCAAGGAACCCGGTACCTCCAAACCGACCCCCTGGCATCAGGACCTGCCGTACTACTGCGTCGATGGCCTGCAGACCGCCAGCTACTGGATTCCCCTGGATCCGGTGACCCGCCACAACACCCTCAGCGTAGTGCTGGGCTCGCATCGCTGGGCCAAGCCGGTACGGCCGAAAAGCTGGGCCAGCAACAAGGATTTCTACGGGGCTGAGGATGCAGATACGGGCCAGAGCCTGTTCATGGACATGCCGGATGTGGAAAACGGCGAGTTTGAAATCCTCTCGCCCGAGCTGGAGCCGGGCGATGCCGTGGTGTTTGATTTTCGCACCGTGCATGGCGCCGCCGGTAACAACGGCAGCAATCGACGACGGGCGTTCTCGACCCGTTTCATGGGCGATGATGTGCGCTATGTACAGCGTCCTGGCCGGACCTCGCCGCCGTTTCCCGGTATCAACCTGAACACCGGTGATCGTATGCGCGAAGACTGGTTTCCGGTGGTCTGGACCCGGCCTTGAGCTTCAACGCTAAAAATGAAAAGCCCCGCACCTGCGGGGCTTTTTACTATTCTGCGGGTGCTCAGGATTTCACATGGGCGACGATTTCGTCCTTGATCTTCAGACGTTCCTTGCGCAGCCGGGTGACGGTGTCATCCGCGCTGCTGCTCTGCTCGGCTTCGACCACTTCGGCGTCTTTGCGGTTGTAGTCCTCGTGCAACTGGCTCAGCCGCGGGTCGGTTTTTTTCTTCTCGATGAACTGCTCTTTGGTCAGATTAAGGTCTGCGAGTAGATCGTGCTTTACCGGCATTTCTTCACCTCTCCGGGGTTTGGGGTGGGCGTCATGAACTATGAGGATAGTCGTGTTTGTCGGGTTTCGTGATTGAGGTAGTCTGTTGCAACATTTCTCACTTCAGGGCCCTTGCAATGCCTCATCTCCACGTGGAATACAGCGACAACCTGGGCGAACTTGACGTCGATCGCTTGCTGCTGCGCCTGAACCATGCGCTGGTCGGCAGCGGCCAGTTCGCCGATGAGCTGGATATCAAGAGCCGAGCCGTGGCCCTTGGCAGCTACCGGGTGGGCACCGCGTTGAGTGAGCGGGCCTTCGCCCATATCAAACTGGCGATCCTCAGCGGGCGTTCCCCGGAGGTGAAGCGACAGTTGTCGGCAAGCCTTTTGGATGTATTGAAAGAGGCCATCCCTGGCACCGCGGGGCTGGATATCCAGTTGTGCGTCGAGGTGCTCGATATTGATCGCGATTCTTATTCGAAAGTACATTTGCCGGCGTAGGGTGTTGGCATAGTCAATGTGAAAAACTTCAATGATTATTGTGAAAAAAATGTAATGTTAAAATTGACGTCATCGCACTAAATGTTGGCGTCTTTTTCACAAAAAATTGATGCTGTTCTACTTAACGTTCGCTTGGTCTAAAAACGCTGCCGCAACGGCACTACTACCGATCAATAATCAAGCGAGCATCATGTTCAAGATCAAACCACTGCGGGCCGAATGGGTCACTCTGCTGGCCAGCCTGTACCTGCTGGTCGCGTTTAACTCGGTACTTTGGCAACACCTGTCCAGTGTTGTAGAGCCCGGTGTTTCAGGCATGCTCCTGCGGCTGGCGTTCGCTGTACTGATCTTTTGTGCCTTCAACCTGATCTTGACCTTTGTCGCGTTTCGAGGCGTATTGAAACCGGTACTTGTGACGTTGTTGCTGCTCGGCGCCGGTGCCGCTTATTTCATGAGTCAATATGGTGTATTGATTGATGTTGGTATGTTGCGCAATACCGCTGAAACCAATGTCACGGAAGTTCGCGATTTACTTTCGTTGAAACTTGCTCTGTATATCGTGCTGTTGGGTGTTGTGCCATCGTTGCTGCTGTATAAAACCCCGATCAACTACCGAGTCTGGTATCGCGAACTGTTCGGCAAGTTACTCGCCAGTGTCGCCTGTATTGCCGTGCTTGGCGTCGTGGCATTGCTCAACTACCAGGGGCTGGCCTCGCTGTTTCGCAATCATCATGAGATTCGCCTGATGTTGGTGCCCAGCAATGTGGTCGGTGCCTCTTTCGGTTACATCGGTGAGCAGATCGGTACGGCGGCCAAGCCCTTTGCCAAGATCGGTGAAGACGCCCAGCGCGACCCGGCCTGGCAGCAGCATGCGCGCAAGTCTCTGACGGTGCTGGTGGTGGGGGAGAGCGCCCGGGCGCAGAACTTCGGGCTGCTCGGCTACAGCCGTGACACTACGCCGCAATTGAGCAAAGAGGCGGGATTGATTGCTTTCAGTGATGTTCACTCCTGCGGCACCGAAACGGCGGTGTCGGTGCCGTGCATGTTCTCCGGCTTCACCCGCAAGGATTATCAAGCCAGCAAGGCCAGGAGTCAGGAAGGCCTGCTTGATGTGCTGCAGCGCGCCGGTTTGAGTGTGCGCTGGCGTGACAATCAGTCGGGCTGTAAAGGCACCTGCGACCGGGTCCAGTTCGAAGATGTCAGCAATGCCAAAGATCCCGCGCTGTGTACCAACAGCGAGTGCCATGACGAGATCCTTCTGCAAGGCCTGGCGTCGATGATCGATAACCTGGAACAGGACACGGTACTGGTGTTGCATCAGATGGGCAGCCATGGCCCGGAATACTTCAAGCGTTATCCGATGGCCTATGAGCGCTTTACTCCGGTGTGCCCGAGCAACGCACTGAATCAGTGCAGCGAGCAAAGCATCATCAACGCGTATGACAACACTCTGGTGTACACCGACCACGTATTGGCATCGCTGATCGACATCCTGCGCAGCAAACAGGACAAGGTCGACACGGCCATGCTCTACCTCTCCGACCATGGCGAGTCGCTGGGCGAGTACAACCTGTTCCTGCATGGCACACCCTACGTGCTGGCACCGGAGCAGCAGAAACACGTGCCGATGCTGGCCTGGTTCTCCGACAGCTATCGCCAGGACTTCGCCGTCGATACCGACTGTCTGAACAAGGTGCGCGACGAGCCACTGAGCCAGGACAACCTGTTCCACTCAATGCTCGGGCTGTTGCAGGTGCGCACCGGCGTCTACGATCAACAACTGGACCTGTTCGCCAGTTGCCGACCGACCCTGGCTCAACACTGAAACACTCCGCAGGCCAGACAGGGATAGCGGTCGAGCGGTTTCCCGGCGATGGCCTGCGGCGTATATACTGCGCGCCATTGTTTGTGGGAGAGCCTTGTGGCCATCGAAATACACTGGATTTGCGACGACAGCAGCCTGGCCGAACACTGCCAGCTGTGGCGCAAACTGCCGTTCGTGGCAGTCGATACCGAGTTCATGCGGGTTGATACCTTCTATCCGATTGCCGGGTTGATCCAGGTCGGCGACGGGGTGCGTGCCTTTCTGATCGATCCGCTGCGGATCAGCAACTGGCAACCACTGGCCGAACTGCTTGAAGACACCCAGGTCATCAAGGTGCTGCACGCTTGCAGCGAAGACCTTGAGGTGCTGTCGCGCCTGACCGGCAGCCTGCCGGCCCCGCTGTTCGACACGCAACTGGCTGCGGGTTACCTGAACCTGGGCTTCTCCATGGGCTACTCACGCCTGGTCCAGGAGGTCCTCGGCATCGAGCTGCCCAAGGGTGAGACCCGTTCCGACTGGCTGCAACGCCCGTTGTCGGAGACTCAGGTGAGCTACGCCGCTGAAGACGCGGTGCACCTGGCCGAGCTCTACGAGCGCCTGCGCCCGCAACTGTCGGACGACAAGAACGCCTGGGTGCTGGAAGACGGTGCCGAGCTGGTGGCGCAGTTGCGTCGGGAAACCGACCCCTATGAGCTGTACCGCGATGCCAAGCTGGCCTGGAAGCTCTCCCGTGCGCAACTGGCCGTACTGCGTGAGCTGTGCGCCTGGCGTGAACGTGAAGCCCGCGCTCGCGACCTGCCGCGTAACCGCATCCTGCGTGAGAACGCCCTGTGGCCCATGGCCAAGACTCAGCCGGATTCGCTGTCAGCGCTGGCGAAAATCGAAGACATGCACCCGCGCACCATTCGTCAGGACGGTGAATTCCTCCTCGAGCTGATCAAAAAGGCCGCCAGCCTGCCGCCGTCGGAGTGGCCACCGGCGGTGCCCGAGCCGCTGCCGATCGAAGCGTCGGCGTTGCTTAAACAACTGCGCGCCATCGGCCAGGCCGAGGCCGAGCGTCTGAACATCGCCCCGGAGCTGATGTTGCGCAAGAAAATCCTCGAGTTGCTGCTCAAGAGCGGCTACCCCAACGGACCTTATCAACTCCCCGAGTCGCTGCGTGGCTGGCGCCGTGAACGTATGGGGCAAGCGCTGCTCGACTGCCTGTCCAGCGCTGGAGAATCGCAATGAAACGTATCTGCTCGATCTACAAGAGCCCGCGCAAAAACGAAATGTACCTCTATGTGCTCAAGGCCGATGGTCTGGAGCGCGTACCGGAAGCCCTGCTGCCGTTCTTCGGTAAGCCGGTGCATGCCTTTGACCTGGTGCTCACCCCGGAACGCCAACTGGCCCGCGAAGACATCGCCAAGGTTCTGGAGAACCTTGAAGGTCAGGGCTATCACCTGCAGATGCCACCCGTCGAAGACGAGTACATCGAGCACCTGCCCGAAGAGCTGCTGCGACGCAACGACCCGGTCTGAACCCGGCCTGCCTGCTGTGATGCCGCCGAGGCCCAGGGCCTGGCGGCCTTCGATGTTTCTGCCAAGGTTGTAAAGACATGCGTGTTTTGATCGCTGAACAGGATCATGCCCTCTACGCTCGCCTGCTGCGCGAAGCGGCACCGGAGCTTGAGGTGCTGACCAGTGGTGACTCGGCCGAGTTGGCCGATCAGGCCGCTCAATGCCCGGTGTGGCTGGGGCAGCCGGACCTGCTGGCGACCTTGTTGCGCCAGGGCCACCAGCCGCAATGGCTACAGTCGACCTGGGCCGGGATCACCCCGCTGCTGGTCGACGGCCTGCAGCGTGACTACCGTCTGACCCGCGCGGTCGGCATCTTCGGCCAGGTAATGGCCGAGTACGTACTGACCTATATGCTTGGCCATGAGCGAGAAGTCATGGCGCGCCTGGTCAGCCAGGTCGAGCGCAAATGGGATGATCGCCCTGGCCGTAGCCTGGAAGGACGGCGGGCGCTGATTGTTGGCACCGGTGACATCGGTCAGCGGGTCGCCGAGTTTCTCCTGCCGTTTGGCGTCAAGCTCTACGGCATCGCCAGCCAGGCCCGTGAGCAGGCTCCTTTTATCGAAGTGGCTGCCATGAGTGATCTAGGGCGTCTGGTGGGTGAGGTCGATTACGTCGTCAACCTGTTGCCCGACACCCCGGCAACCCATGATCTGTACGATGCCGCGTTGTTCGCCCGCTTCAATCCCGAGGCGTTGTTCATCAACGCCGGGCGCGGTGTGGCGGTGGTCGATGGCGATCTGGTCGAGGCGCTGAAACAGGGCCATCTGGCCGGCGCGGTGATCGATGTGTGCCGGCAGGAGCCATTGCCGGCGCGTCATCCATTCTGGACTGCCTGGGGCTTGCTGTTGACCGGACACAGCTCTGCACCGACCTCGCCAACGGCGATGGTGCGTCTGTTTGTCGAGAATTTGCGGGCGTATCAGGCGGGTGAAGCGTTGCGCGGGGAAGTGGATTTCCAGCGCGGGTATTGAGTAAGAGAATCGCGGGGCAAGCCCCGCGATCAATCTTACAAAGTGAAATCGCCTTCAGCCGCCAGCTCGCTCAGCGGCCGGCGCGGGCTTGGCACTTCACGGGCCTGCAGGGCTTCGGCCAGGCTGGCCTTGTCACCCAGCTTGCCAATTGCCACCGCCGCATGCAGGGCATAACCCTCAGGAATCTTCAGTTCCTTGCGGGTCAGTTCCTGGTCGAAACCGGCCATGCCATGGGTGTGCCAACCGCTGAGGCTGGCCTGCAGGGCCAGGTGGCCCCAAGCGGAACCGGTGTCGAAGGTGTGCCACAAGGCCGGGGTTTCTTCGCTGGCACCAGGTGCTGCGAAGGTGGTCTTGGACATGACGATCACCAGCGCCGAGGCATGCTGCGCCCAGCTGCGGTTGAACTCATTGAGCAGGCCCAGGTAGCGCTCCCAGTTCGGCGTGTCACGGCGGGCATAGAGGAAGCGCCAAGGCTGCGAGTTGTAGGCCGAAGGGGCCCAGCGTGCAGCTTCAAGGAAACTCAGCAGGGTGGCTTCGCTGATCGGTTCGGCGGTGAAGGCGCGTGGCGACCAGCGCTTGATGAACTGATCGTCGATGGCATGTTCGGCAACGCGAGGATTAGCACTCATGGCGAGTTCCTGAAAAGGCCTGAAAAGGCGGAAAAGGTGGGGCGCAACTGGCGCTCAAACTACTGGGTCGCGCCAGCCCTGACAAGCGGTCTGGCTTTGCCGCAAGACTCGCCCTAGACTGGCGCCGCCGCATGCGGCGTCTCTATTGAAACAGGACACCCGTGACATGATTGCCAGCGCCGATTCCTTCTGGAAGCGTAAAACCCTCGAACAGCTCGACCGCCAGGAATGGGAGTCGCTGTGTGATGGCTGTGGCCTGTGCTGCCTGCAAAAGCTTGAAGACGAAGACGACAACAGCGTTTATTACACGCGTATCGCCTGCAAACTGCTGGACCTCAATACCTGCCAGTGCAGCGACTACCCGAACCGGCTCAAGCTGGTGCCCGATTGCATCCAGCTGACGCCGGGCAAGGCCGACCAGTTCAAATGGCTGCCGACCACCTGTGGTTATCGACTGATCAGCGAAGGCAAGGACCTGCCGAGCTGGCACCACCTGGTCTGTGGCGATCGTCAGCAGGTGCACAAGCAGCGTATTTCCCAGTCCGGACGCATGTTGAGCGAAAACAGCGTTGACGAAGATGACTGGGAAGATCATCTGATTTTCCGCGCCGGCTGAGCCGTCCAGGCTTGCCGGGTATCGCGTCAAAGGAACAAGGAGTTTCTGTATGCGTGTGCGTTGCCATTGGCTGCTGGCCCTGGGCCTGCTGGCCAGTTCGCCGGCCTGGGCGAAGAAGGTCAATCTGGACTACCACGTCCGTCTGATTCCCCAGAGCGAGCAGGCCGAAGTACGCCTGACCCTGGCCGACGGTGCGGCAGTGCGCAGTCTGGATTTCGATCTGGGTAAAGAGGGCGCCTACAGTGACTTCAAGGCCGACGGCCAATGGCAGCTGCAAGGCGAAGGCCTGCGCGGCCGCTGGCAGCCGGCGCCGGGCAAGAGCCAGCTCAGCTACCGCGTGCATTTGGCACACCGTCAGAGCAATGGCAGCTATGACACCCGGCTAACACCGGACTGGGCGCTGTTTCGCGGTGACGATCTGGTGCCTCCGGCACGCCTTGACCAGCAGGATGGCACCGAACTGGTGGCACGCTTGAGCTTTGAGCTGCCCAGCGGCTGGAAGAGCGTCGAGACGCCGTGGCCGCGGATCGGCAAGCAGCGCTTTCGCATCGACAATGTTTCGCGGTTGTTCGACCGCCCGACTGGCTGGATGGTCGCAGGCACCATCGGTACCCGGCGTGCGCGCCTGGGCGAGACCGAGGTCAGCGTTGCCGCTCCCCAGGGCCAGGGGATGCGCCGAATGGATAACCTGACCCTGTTGACCTTCGTCTGGCCGCAGCTGCAGGCGGTGTTCCCGCGCAATCCGCCAAAACTCCTGCTGGTGGGCGCACGCGACCATCTCTGGCGTGGCACGCGGGCCGGGCATAATTCAATCTACCTGCACACCAGCCGGCCGCTGGTCAGTGAAAACGGCTCAAGTCCGTTGTTGCGGGAACTGGTGCACGTCTTTGCCCAGATCAATGATCGCGAAGGCAGCGACTGGCTCAGTGAAAGCATCAATGACTATTACGCCATCGAATTGCTGCGCCGTGCTGGCGGCATCACCGACGAGCGCTACCAGGCCCTGCAGGCCGGTCTTGAACAGCGCGGGGCCAAAGTCGCCAGCCTGCGTGGCGAGGAGGCCGACAGCGCGGTGACCGCGCGCGGTGTGCTGCTGTTGCAGGCGCTGGACCGGGAAATCCGCCTGCACACGCATAACCAGCGTTCGCTGGACGATGTCACCCGGGCGCTGATGCGCCTGAACAGTGTCAGTACCCAGGAGTTCATCCAGCTCAGCGAAAGCGTGCTGGGCCGCGAATCCGAAGTGCTGTCGAGCACACTGCTGCGTTAACTTTTCGGGTTCTTCAGCGAATCGTTACCGGTGACCGTGGCAGTGCGGGTGGCGGCGTCGGCACTGGCCTTGAGCGCTTCGAGTTCGGCACCGTTGCGCTCGATGTTCGCGCGCAAGTTGTCGAGGTCACTGCGGCCACGTTCCAACAGGCTTTTGACTGAGCTGTGACCGGTGATGCCACGGGCCAGGGCGACGCCACCGATGGCCACTTGTATCAGGCCGAACAGTCCGCCACGGCGCAGGCCCTTGCCCATCATGATCACCCCACCTGCCACCGAACCTGCACGCTCCCAGCCCTGCACATTGTGGTCGGGTTTGCTTTGTGGGACACGGATCAACGTCTTGTTATCGGACATGGTCTTTCTCCAAGTGGGGGCGGTGATATTCAGCAGACCATCGCAGGCGCCGGGCTGTTCCTTCGGGTTACTTGAATTTCGGCCCGGAGCGGGTGTTCAGGCCCTTGGCCAGGCGATCGTAAAGCACCACATTGACCGTAGCGGCGAGGTTCATGCAACCGTTGGTCGGGATGTAGATGGTCTCTTCACACCAGGCCCGTACGTCGGGGTCGAGGGAACCGTCTTCCGGGCCAAAGATGTAGATCGCCCGGTCGGGGTGGGTGTACTCGGGCAGCGGACGTGCGCCGTCGATCAGCTCAACTGCCACCGGTGTGCAGCCCAGGGGGATGATCTTCTGCAGGTCGTCGATGCCGATCAGCGGAATGTCGTAATGCACGCGCTTGGTATCGGTGACAAAGTCGCGGGCGCGCTCATAGCGCTTGCCGGTGTAGAACACCGAGTTGACGCCGTAGCAACCCGCTGCGCGCATCACTGAACCGACGTTCTCCGCTGACTTGGGGTTGAACAGACCAATGCAGCTGTACCGTTTGTTCGCCACGTGCCGGGGCCCTTCGCAAAAAAGAACGCGATTATACGGGCTTGCCGGCACTGTGGGGGCAGGGGATTGCGCTCAGTCCTTTTTCAGCAGTCCGGCCAGCCCGGCGAACGGGTTGTGCGTGGCCTTGGCAATGCTCGGGCTGCTGGTCGAGCCTTCACTGAAGTACTGCTGGTCGGTGTAGCGCGAGTGCTCGTTGTCGTGGCAGTACAGGCACAGCAGTTCCCAGTTGGAACCGTCCTGGGGGTTGTTGTCGTGGTTGTGGTCACGGTGGTGCACGGTCAGCTCGCTCAGGCGCTTGCCGGCAAACTCGCGGGCGCAACGGCCACAGACGTGCGGGTACATTTTCAGGGCTTTGTCGCGATAGCCCATCTCCTTGTCGCGCTTGGCGTCGGCGAGGATACGATCGAGCCGGGCGGTAGCGGCGGCAGAGGATGGCGAACTCATGGGATTACCTTTTCTCGGGCTTGTTACGGTTATATCTGGAAGTTTAGCGTGAGGACGGGCTATTCGGACAGGCAAACCGCTACGCTTGGGAGTAGCCTGTGGGAAGGTGTTACAAGGAGTCTGCGTATGCGTTGCCTGACCCTCTTCATCCTGTTCCTCGCCAGCGTGCAGCCGACGCTGGCCGCTGACCTGCAACCGCGGCCGATTGCGCCGGTGCCGGGCGCGCCGGGTACTGCGACGCCGACACCTTACCCGCAAATTACCCCCAGCAGCGTGCCACGCGCCGGTGATGCGCGGCCGGGTTCACCGTTGCTGCCGGCTATCAAAGTGCCTGTGCCGCCCAGGGACCAGCCGTTGCCGGGGCTGACGCCTGAGGACAGCAAGGGCAAGAAAGCCGACTAGACCTGTGCCAGGCGCTGGCCGTCCTGCATGCGCAAGCGTCGGGATAGGGCCACGGCCAGGGCGCGAATGATCTTGGCGGCGATTTTCGGCGCGTCGTTGATCATCTTTTCCAGCGAGTCCTTGCCCAGGCTCAATAGCTGGCAGTCGCTGGCGGCCACACAGCTGGCCGAGCGCCGCTCGCCGTCGAGCACGGCCATTTCGCCAAAGGCCCGGCCCTTGCGCAGGGTGGCGATCTCCACCTGTTGCTGCTCGCTGTCGGTTTTGCGCACCGAGACTACGCCGTGGTGGATGATGCACATGAAGGTGCCAGCATCGCCCTCGGCGAAGATTTCCTCGCCAGCGCTCAGGGTTGCGATGCTGAAGTAACCGGCGGCGTGCTGGAAGTCGCCGGGTTGCAACTGGTCGAACAGGCCGCAGTCCATGAGCATGTCGCGGATTTCGTTGTTCAGATGGGTTGGTTCGGGCATTTGCGGTCGTTTCTTGTTGATTTGTGGTGTCTGCTTTTATTGTAGGAGCGGATTTATCCGCGATGGACTGCGTAGCAGTCCCATTTCTGGGGCCGCTACGCGACCCATCGCGGATAAATCCGCTCCTACAAAAGCCTCGTAATCCTGTGTTCGCGATCAGACAACAGAATTTGCGATTTACACCACGCCAAGCACTTTAAAAACGAAACCATACTCCAGCGCCACATCCCGCAGCCCTTGATAACGCCCGCTCATGCCGCCGTGCCCGGCATCCATTTCGGTCTTGAGCAGCAGCAGGTTGTTGTCGGTCTTGGTCACCCGCAGCCTGGCCACCCACTTGGCGGCTTCCCAGTACTGCACGCGGCTGTCGTTGTAACCCGCGACCACCAGCAGCGCCGGGTAGGCCTGGGCCTTGACGTTTTCGTAAGGCGCGTAAGCCTTGATCCGCTCATACACCTCTGGGTCTTCAGGGTTGCCCCACTCGTCGTACTCGGTGATGGTCAACGGCAGCTCCGGGTCGAGCATGGTGTTGAGTACGTCGACAAACGGTACTTCGGCAATCGCGGCCTTGAACAGCTCGGGGCGCTGGTTGAGCACTGCACCGATGAGCAGGCCACCGGCGCTGCCGCCACTGATGGCCAGTTGGTCGGCGCGGGTCACACCTTGGGCAATCAGGTGTTCGGCACAGGCGATGAAGTCGCTGAAGGTGTTGTGTTTGTGCTCCTGCTTGCCAGCCCGGTACCAGGCTTCGCCCAGTTCGCCACCGCCGCGTACATGGGCAATGGCGAAGGCCACGCCACGATCGAGCAGGCTCAGGCGCGCATGCGAGAACCACGGGTCGAGGCTTTCGCCGTAGGCGCCGTAGCCATACAGGTACAGCGGCACCGGCTTGCCCAGGTCGCTGCGGCGCTGGACCAGGCTGATCGGCACCTGGGTGCCGTCACTGGCCGTGGCCCAGAGCCGCTGGCTGACGTAGGCGTCGGGGTCGAAGGGGCCGAGCACCGGGGTTTCCTTGAGGACCTGCTGGGCGCCGTCGGCAAGCTCCAGCTGGCGCACCTGGGCCGGACGGTTCAGGGCCTGGTAGCGCAGGCGGATACGGGTGCTGGCAAATTCCAGACTGTCCTGCACGTAGAGGCTGTAGGCCGCATCCGGCAACTCCACCCGATAAGGCGCAAGGCCTTGCGGGTGGACTTCGATGATCGGCAGGCCGCCTTCGCGCAGGCTCAGGCTCAGGGCACTGGCGTTGAGGCTCAGGCCTTCGAGCATGACGTTGTCGCGGTGGGGCACCAGCAGTTGCCACTGTTCGCGGCTCGGCACCAGTTCGCTGCCGGCCTGGTAGAGGGCGAAGTTGATGCCATCCTGGTTGCTGCGGATAAACCAGCGCCACTGGCCGTCGAGCTGGCCGTGGTCGGGGAAGTATTCGTGGCCTTCGACCCGTGGCGCCAGGCAGGTGAAGTCGCCGTCGGGCTGTTCGGCGTCGAGCACCCAGGCTTCACTGGTGGTCTTGCTGTTGAGCAGCAGGATCAGTTGGCGCTCAGAACTGGCCCGGTAGCAATGCAGGAAGAAGCGGCCGTCGGTTTCCTCGAACACCACCTCGCAACCTTCGCGGCCGAGACGATGGCGCAGCAGCTTGTGCGGGCGGTGGGTGTCGTCCAGTTCGGCAAAGAACAGCGTCTGGTTGTCGTTGGCCCAGGTCATGCTGCCATCGCAGTCTTCGAAAGGCAGTTGCTCGATGGCACCGCTGGTCAGGTCTTTGATGTACAGGGTGTAGATTTCGTCGCCCGTGGTGTCGAGGCTGTAGGCCAGGCGCTGGTGGTCCGGGCTGACGTTGAAGGCACCGAGGGAGAGAAAGCCGCCGTTGGCCAGCTGGTTCGGATCCAGCAGCAGCTCTTCCTGGCTTTCGTCGACGCTGTTCGAGTCATCCGCCGGCCGTGGGCAACGGTAATGGCGTGGGTATTCTTCGCCTGCAGTGGTGCGGCTGTAGTAGAGGTAGGGCCCCCAGGGCGAAGGCAGCGACAGGTCGGTTTCGAGGATCCGGCCTTTGATTTCTTCGAACAATTGCTCGCGCAGGGCGGCCTGGTCAGCCAATTGGGCTTGCTGGTAGGTGTTCTCGGCGTTCAGGTACTCGATGACTTCGGGGCTGTCGCGTTCCTGAAGCCAGGCATAGGGATCAGCGCCTTCGGCCTTGCGGGCAATCGGGGCGCGGGGAATGGTGGCATCTGCGGACATGCGAGGATCTCTTGGCTGGGGGGCGCCTGCGCGCTGAAATGTGTTTATCATAAGCGTCTATTTGCCTAGCTTGCCACGGACACCATGACCGAGAACGACTATCTGCTCGCCTGGGGCCTTTACGCCCTGGCTGCCCTGGGTTGCCTGGCGGTGGGCTTTCGCCTGACCCGCTGGATGTGGCGCTGGTTGCGCGAACCGCTGCGGGTACTGATGGCAGTCTTGCTGCTGACCCCGACGATCATTGACCCGGTCAAGGACAAGTTCGCCCCCGCCATTGCCATTACCGCCCTCGACCTGTTGTTCAAGGTGGGTAACAACGTCTTGCGCGCCGCCGCCGACCTGGCCATGTACGGCATGATTGCCTTTGCCTTGTACGGGGTCTTCGTGGTGCTGCGCTGGCCTGTGGAAAAACGCGCCAAAGCCCGTCGTGAACAGGCCGAGGCCGCCGCCAAGCGCGCTGCCGAAGAGGCCCCGGCCGCAGAGTCCTTTGCCGCCGATAACCGCGATCGCTACCGCAACCCGCCTGAAGCCCCCCTGGGTGGTAACCGTCCGCGGGTCGAGCCGCGCTTGTAGTCTTTGCCCGGGAGCAGCCAAGCATGTGTGAACTATTGGGCATGAGCGCCAATGTGCCGACCGACATCGTTTTCAGCTTCACCGGGCTGATGCAGCGCGGTGGCCGCACCGGTCCGCATCGCGACGGCTGGGGCATCGGCTTCTATGAAGGCCGCGGCCTGCGCCTGTTTCAGGACCCGGCAGCGAGCTGCGAATCGGAAGTGGCCAACCTGGTCCAGCGTTACCCGATCAAGAGCGAAGTGGTGATCGGCCACATTCGCCAGGCCAACGTTGGCAAGGTCTGCCTGTCCAACACCCATCCCTTCGTGCGCGAACTGTGGGGGCGCAACTGGTGTTTCGCCCACAACGGTCAGCTCGGCGAATTCCAGGGCCAGGCGACCTTCTATCGGCCGATTGGTGACACTGACAGCGAAGCGGCTTTCTGCGATTTGCTCAACCGCATACGCGAGGCATTCCCGGAGCCGGTTGCCGTCGAAATGCTCCTGCCAGTGCTGGTCGAGGCTTGCGCCGAGTACCGCGGCAAAGGTGTGTTCAACTGCCTGCTCAGTGATGGCGACTGGCTGTTCTGCTTTTGCTCGACCAAGCTTGTGCATATCACCCGTCGTGCCCCGTTCGGGCCGGCGCGGCTGAAAGACGTCGACATGATTGTCGACTTCCAGGCCGAAACCACCCCCAATGACGTAGTCACGGTGATCGCCACCGAGGCACTCACCGAGAACGAGACCTGGCAGCGCTACGAGCCCGGTCAGTGGGCGCTGTGGCGCCGCGGTGAGTGCATCGCCCAGGGTCAACGCTAAGGAATAGCCGATGTTCAGAAGTTACCTGCGGTTACTGCTGTTCACCTTCGGGTTGCTGGTAGGGGTGCAGGTACCTGGCCTGATCAATGACTACAGTCAGCGGGTTGAGGCGCACCTGTTGGAGTCCCGTGAGGGCCTCAAGGGCTTCGAGGCGACCGCCAGGCGTTTCTTCAATGGCGACCTGCAAGCCCTGGTGCGTCACTACCGCAGCAGCGACGATCCGGTGTTCAACAGCGATGCCAACAGTATCGACAGTCTGTTGATCCGCAATCGCCTGTTCGAGCAGGAGTGGCAGATGCTTCAGGGGCCCTGGCTGCAGCGGACCTGGCACGTGCTGGTGAATGCTGACAGCCAGCTGCGCGAAGAGACCCTCAAGGGTTACAGCTACCAGATTCTCCTGGCGCCCGAGGCCCTGGCCTGGGGGCTGAGTTGTGCCTTGCTGTTGGCGCTGCTGGTGGAAAGCCTGTTGCTGCTGGTTGGCTGGGTCGTGCTTGGTGGCCGTCGCAAACCGGTGGCAGAGAGCTGGCGCTAGACCAGTTTGATCCGCTGCGGCCCGGCATTGGCGGCGTAGCGCTCGAGCACATTGCGGCACAGCGCCACCACTTCATCGACCAGTTCCACCCCGGTCTGCCAGGCCACCACCAGCTCCAGGCTCGGTGGTTGTTGTGCCAGCGGCAGCAAGGTGAGCTCACCTCTGGCCAGTTCTTCGCTGACCAGGGCCGGTGGCAGGGCGCCGATGCCGAAGCCGTCACGCAGCAAGCGGGTGATCGCCGCCACCGAGTTCACACAGTTCAGGCGTGGTGCACTGACGCCTTCGGCCTGCAGCAGGCTGAGCACTTCCTGGTGGGGCCGGGAGTTTTTCGAGAAGGTCACGATGCGCTCACGGGCCAGCTCGGCGAGGGAGCCATAGTCGCGGTTGTAGATCGACTGGCTGGCGACGATCCAGCCCATGGGGTAGCGCGCCAGGTCCAGGCTGCGGATCGATTCCTGGCGTAGCAGGTCGGTTTGCAGGATCACATCGAGAAAGCCTTTTTGCAGCTGTTCGCGCAAATTAAGCGCGGTATCGGCGACCAACTCGATTTCAACTTGCGGGTAACGCTCCATCAGTTCCGAGACCAGTGGGCTCATCCAGGTATGGATCACCGTGTCCATCACCCCCAGGCGTATCCGCCCGACCTTGGCCCGGTCACTGTCCAGCGATTGCTTGAGCGCCTTGGCGGTGTCGAGCATTTGCTCGGCGTACTCAAGCACCTTGCTGCCCTCGGGCGTCAGGCTGACCCCACGGGAATCGCGCAGCAGCAGCTTGACGCCGAGGTCAGCCTCAAGCGCGGCGATGCGGCTGGAGATCGACGCCTGAGTGGTGAAGAGCTTTTCGGCGGTCAGGCGAAAGCTCTTGAGACGGGCAACCCAGACGAAGGTTTCAAGGAACTTGAGGTTCATGGTGCGCTCACTGATCAATTTTTTCTTATGCCAGACCGCTGGTTTTTCTCGTTGGACGGGGATGCGCCCCCATCGAAAAATGACGGTCACGGTTGCGACAAAGATCGCCGCCTTTAAAACAATACCAACAAGCTGAGGCAACCATGAACCCATCGGGCGTGCAGCAACAGGTCAAATCCAGGTCAGTGGCGGGGCCTTTCGACTGGTACCGCAACATCAACAAGCAAGAACGCCGGACCTTCTGGAGCTGCAAGATCGGTTATGGCCTGGATGGCATGGACACCCAGATGCTCAGCTTCGTCATCCCCACGCTGATCGCGCTGTGGGGTATCACTACCGCCGAAGCCGGGTTGATCCACACCAGCACCCTGATCGCCTCGGCCCTCGGCGGCTGGATCGCCGGCATTCTCTCCGACCGCATCGGCCGGGTACGCACCCTGCAATTGACGGTGTTGTGGTTCGCTTTTTTCACCTTCCTCTGCGGCTTCGCCCAGAACTATGAGCAGTTGCTGATCGCCCGTACCCTGATGGGCTTCGGCTTTGGCGGTGAGTGGACGGCCGGTGCCGTGCTGATCGGTGAAGTCATCCGCGCCAAAGACCGTGGCAAGGCCGTGGGCATGGTGCAGTCCGGCTGGGCCATCGGCTGGGGTCTGACGGCGATTCTCTACGCCGTGCTGTTCACCCTGCTGCCGCCTGAAGACGCCTGGCGTGCACTGTTCCTGCTGGGCATCGTGCCTGCGGTATTCGTCATCTTCGTTCGCCGCCTGGTCAAGGATCCGGAAATCTACCGCCTGGCCAAGGCAGCGGAAAAAACCGAAGCGCCGTCGCATTTCTATGAGATTTTCGCCCCCGGCATGCTCTTCACCACGATTCGCGCTTCGCTGCTGACCACCGGTGCACTGGGCGGTTACTACGCGATCACCTCCTGGTTGCCGACCTTTCTCAAGAACGAGCGCGGCCTGAGCGTGCTCGGCACCGGTGGCTACCTGGCCATGGTGATCTTCGGCTCGTACATCGGCTATGTGATCAGTGCTTACCTTACCGACCTGCTGGGCCGTAAAAAGAACTTCATCCTGTTCGCCGTGGGCTCGTTCATCATCGTCCTGCTGTACACCCAGATGCAGGTCAGTGATGGCGTGATGCTGTGGCTGGGCTTCCCGCTGGGCTTCTTCGCCTCGGGGATTTTCAGTGGCATGGGCGCGTTCCTCACCGAACTCTTCCCCACCCGTATCCGTGGTTCGGGGCAGGGCTTCTGCTACAACATCGGCCGCGCCCTGGCGGCGTTCTTCCCGCTGCTGATCGGTATGCTCAGTCAGAAGATCCCGTTGGGTCTGGGTATCGGCGCATTTGCCGCAGTGTCCTACGGGGTGGTAATTCTGGCGGCACTGAGCCTGCCGGAAACCCGCGGCAAAGAACTTGAAGCCCAATAAGGCCGAGCCTGAAGGAGTGACAGACGTGAGCCGCCTATTACTGAATTGCGACATGGGTGAGAGTTTCGGCAGCTGGACCATGGGCCTGGACGCCCAGGTCATGCCCTTCGTTGATTGCGCCAACATCGCCTGTGGTTTCCACGCCGGGGATCCGGGGATCATGCGCAAGACCGTGGCCCTGGCCATCGCCAGCAACGTGCGCATCGGTGCCCACCCGGCCTACCCGGACCTGGCCGGCTTCGGCCGCCGCTCCATGGCCTGCAGCGCCGAGGAGATCCGCGACCTGCTGCACTACCAGATCGGTGCGCTGGATGGCATCTGCCGCACCCAGGGCACACGTGTTGCCTACGTCAAACCCCATGGTGCGCTGTACAACGACATGATGGCTGACCCGCTCAAGCTGCGGACAGTGATTGAAGCGGTGGCCAGTTATGACCGGCAACTGCCGCTGATGCTCATGGCCACCGCTGACAACAGCGCCGCGCAGGCGCTGGGCGATGAGTACGGCGTTACCTTATGGTTCGAGGCCTTTGCCGACCGTGCCTACGATGCCGCCGGTCATCTGGTATCGCGGCGCCTGCCGGGCGCAGTGCATCACGATCCGGCGCAGATTGTCGACCAGGCCCTGCGCCTGGCCCGTGGCGAGGCGCTGATCGCCGTCGACGGCAGCGAGCTGCGCCTGCACGCGCAGACCCTGTGCGTACATGGCGACAATGACAGCTCCGTCGCTGCGGTCCAGCAGATCCGCCAGGCCCTTGATGCCCTGGTGGCGTCATGAGTTACCGGATTGAAACGGTTGCCATCGATTGCCTGATGGTGCGCCTGTTCGACGCTATCGATGAAGCCAACATGCCCTGGATGCTGGCGGCCAGTCAGCGTTTGCGTGCGGTGTTCGGCAAACAGCTGATTGATCTGGTGCCGTCCTATACCACGGTAATGGTCCATTTCGACCTGCTGCAACTGTCGCCGGACCAGGCTCGTACCCTGGTACGCGAGGCGCTGGAGAACCTGCAGGCGGACAACGGCAGTGGTGGGCGGCAGCACGAGATTCCGGTCTGGTATGACCTGAGCGTCGGTCCGGAGCTGAGCCTGCTGGCCGAGCGTTGCCGCACGTCGGTGGCCGATATCGTGCGCCGTCATAGCGAACGGGAGTATCAGGTGTTTGCCCTTGGTTTTGCCCCCGGTTTTGCCTTCATGGGCCTGGTTGAAGAAGCCTTGGCCGCGCCGCGCCTGGCGACCCCGCGCAAACGCGTGGCAGCCGGCAGCGTGGGCATCGCCGAGCGCCAGACCGCAGCGTACCCAGCGGTTTCGCCCGGCGGCTGGAATCTGATCGGCCGCACCCCGAGCAAACTCTTCGACCGTCAGCGTGACGGCTATAGCCTGTTGCAGCCGGGCGACCGGGTGCGTTTCGTGGCCGTGGATCACACCACCTTCATCAACTTGGGCGGCGACGATACCCCGCTGGAGGCTTTGGCATGAGCCGCTTGTCGATCGAGGCCAGCACGCCGCTGTGCCTGTTGCAGGATGCTGGGCGTTTTGGCGTACGTCATCTGGGCGTGACCCAGGGCGGGGCGCTGGACTGGGTGTCGATGCGCTGGGCCAACTGGCTGCTGGGCAATCCTGCCGAGGCTGCGGTGGTGGAAGTCACCCTCGGCGGCTTCAGTCTGGTCGCCGAGCAGGACTGCTGTCTGGCGCTGGCAGGTGCTGACCTGGATGCGCGTATCGACGGTGAGCCGCTCAAGCCCTGGTCCAGTTTTACCTTGAGCAGAGGCCAGCGCCTGCGCCTGAATCAGCCGCTGCATGGCGCTCGGGCGTACCTGGCTGCTCCCGGAGGGTTCGCCGCGCCGCAGGTAATGGGCAGCTGTGCCAGCGTGGTTCGCGAGGAACTGGGGGGACTTGATGGCTTCGGTTCGGCGCTGGCCAAAGGGCAACAGCTGGAGTACAGCGGTGTGGCGCCAGCATTGAAAACAGTGCCGGAGGCGTTGCGGCCAGACCTCACTGACGCCAGCGCACTCGACCTGGTGCTGGGCGCGCAGATCGGCGACTTCAGCGGTACAAGCCTGTTTGAAGCGTTCAACCGTGACTGGACCCTGGACAGCCGTGCCGACCGCATGGGCATGCGTTTGCTGGGGCCGGCATTGCAGTATCAGGGCGCGCCGATGATTTCCGAGGGGATTCCGCTAGGGGCGGTGCAGGTGCCGCCGGATGGGCAGCCGATCGTGCTGCTCAACGATCGCCAGACCATTGGTGGCTATCCGCGGCTGGGGGCGTTGACGCCGTTGGCGTTGGCGCGGCTGGCGCAATTGCTGCCGGGGAGTGTAGTGCGCTTCAGGCCGGTGGTGCAGGAGATGGCCTGGCAGCATCAGCGGGATTATTTGCAGCGGTTTGAATTGTAGGAGCGGATTCACCGGGGCGCCGGACCGCCGCGATGGACTGCGTAGCAGGCCTAGTCTTTGGGGCCGCGTTGCGCCCCATCGCGGATAAATCCGCTCCTACAGGTTCCGATATCACTTGGACAAAAACCGCATCCCTTCCTCCAATCCGCGCAAAGTCAGCGGAAACATCCGGTCTTCGATCAACTCGCGAACGATGTTGGTCGAAGCGGTATACCCCCAGGTGTCCTTGGGATAAGGGTTGATCCAGATAAGCTTCTTGTACTTCTCCATGAAGCGCTGCATCCACACGTAACCGGCTTCTTCGTTCCAGTGCTCGACGCTACCGCCCGGCTGGGTGATCTCGTAGGGCGCCATGGCCGCATCGCCGACAAACACCACTTTGTAGTCGGCACCGTACTTGTGCAGCAGGTCCATGGTCGAGGTGCGCTCGGAGGTGCGGCGCATGTTGTTCTTCCACACCGACTCGTAGACGAAGTTGTGGAAGTAGTAATACTCCAGGTGCTTGAACTCGGTCTTGCAGGCCGAGAACAGCTCTTCGCAGATCTTCACGTGAGCGTCCATCGAACCGCCGATGTCGAACAGCAGCAGCAACTTGACGCTGTTGCGCCGCTCCGGGCGCATCTGGATGTTGAGCAGGCCGGCATCGCGGGCGGTGTGGTCGATGGTGCCGTCGATGTCCAGCTCTTCGGCCGCGCCCTGGCGCGCGAACTTGCGCAAGCGGCGCAGGGCCAGCTTGATGTTGCGCGTGCCCAGTTCGACCTGATCATCGAGGTTCTTGTACTCGCGTTGATCCCAGACCTTGACCGCTTTGCCCTGGCGTTTGCCGGCATCGCCAATGCGAATACCTTCAGGGTTAAAGCCGCCTGAACCGAACGGGCTGGTACCACCGGTGCCGATCCACTTGTTGCCGCCGGCATGGCGTTCCTTCTGTTCTTCCAGGCGCTTCTTGAACTCTTCGATCAGCTTGTCCAGGCCGCCCAGGGATTGAATCTGCGCGCGCTCCTCGTCGGTGAGCGAGCGCTCGAACTCCTTGCGCAGCCAGTCTTCGGGAATCAGCGCTTCGAGGTGCTGATTGAGGTTTTCAAGGCCCTTGAAGTAGGCGGAGAAGGCCCGGTCGAACTTGTCGAAATGACGTTCGTCCTTGACCAGGATCGCCCGCGCCAGGAAGTAGAACTCGTCCATGTCGGCGAAGGTAACCCGCTGCTTGAGTGCATTGAGCAAATCAAGCAGCTCGCGTACCGACACCGGCACTTTGGCCGCGCGCATTTCATTGAACAGATTGAGCAGCATGGCAATTGCCCCCCGGCTCAGCGGTTACCGCGACGGCTCATGAAGGCCAGGCGCTCAAGCAGTTGCACGTCCTGTTCGTTTTTCACCAGGGCGCCGGCCAGGGGCGGGATGGCCTTGGTCGGATCGCGTTCACGCAGCACGGCTTCGCCGATGTTGTCGGCCATCAGCAGCTTGAGCCAGTCGACCAGTTCCGAGGTGGATGGCTTTTTCTTCAGGCCCGGCACCTTGCGCACGTCGAAGAACACGTCCAGCGCTTCGCTGACCAGGTCTTTCTTGATGTTCGGGTAATGCACATCGACGATCTGCTGCAGGGTGTCGCGGTCAGGGAAGGCGATGTAGTGGAAGAAGCAGCGGCGCAGGAAAGCGTCCGGCAGTTCTTTTTCGTTGTTCGAGGTAATGATGATGATCGGGCGCTGCTTGGCCTTGATCGTCTCGTCGGTCTCGTAAACGTAGAACTCCATCTTGTCCAGTTCCTGCAACAGGTCGTTGGGGAACTCGATGTCGGCCTTGTCGATTTCGTCGATCAGCAGGATCACCCGCTCTTCGGATTCGAACGCTTCCCAGAGCTTGCCTTTCTTCAGGTAGTTGCGCACGTCGTGGACTTTGTCCACGCCCAGCTGCGAATCGCGCAGGCGGCTGACCGCATCGTACTCGTAGAGGCCCTGGTGGGCCTTGGTGGTCGACTTGATGTGCCAGGTGATCAGTTTGGCGCCAAAGGATTCGGCCAACTGTTCGGCGAGCATGGTCTTGCCGGTGCCGGGTTCGCCCTTGACCAGCAGTGGCCGTTCCAGGGTGATCGCCGCGTTGACTGCCAGTTTCAGGTCGTTTGTGGCGACGTAGGTGCTGGTGCCTTCGAACTTCATGAACCGATCCTCTAACGTAATGCCGGGGTACATGGCCCCTGGCAGAAAAATTGTCATGCACGACTATAACGCGGGCTCTGGTCGACTGGGAACGCAGACGGCCCATTCAGTCTCTGAATGGCTCGTCACTCGGTGACTTAGTCAGACTTGGGCGGCGCCTGCTCATAGCGTGCGTTGAAGGCCTGGATAAAGCCGTTGCGCAGGATCTGCAAGAAGGCTTCGAAGGCGCTGATATCGCTTTTGTGCACGCTGCCGCTCAGTTCCATGCGGGTGGCGAACTGGTTCTTGCGCTGATTTTTCAGCACCGTTTCGCTACCGCCGACCAATGCCTCCCAGATCGAGCGGAAAAAGCCTTTGTCTTCGTTTTTCACGTCCTGCTGCCAGTTGAACACATCGACATCGCGCAACAAGGGCTTGATGTAACCCGTGAGCCGGCCTTTTTCGGCTTCGGCCTCGATCACCAGGTCACCATGGCCGGCATTGAAGTCGAATTTGCCGTAGGCACTGGCGAAGTCATTGAGCCGGCGCAACTGGATGCCGGTGGCGCGCAGGCGGAACTGAAAGTTGTCGAAATCGCTGAACGGATCGAAGGTGGCACTGCTTTCCACGGCGGCATCGCCCAGCAGGCGGGCCTTGCCAGTGAAGCGGGCATCGCGGCGGCCCTTTTGGTCCTCGACGTTGGTCAGGTTGCGGATGCTGGCCTCCAGTTGTGTGGCCTTGAGGTCGACCGGCGGTTTGGAGTTGAAGTTGCGAAAGGTCAGGGTGCCGTTATCGATGCGCACTTCGTTGAGGGTGATGGGCAGCAGTTTCTCCAACTGTTGGCGCCAGTCAGTGCCCTGGCCTGTCTGCGTCGTCTGCTTGCTGGCACCGTCGACGAAGTTGAGTTCGGGGCGCACAAAAAGCACTTCGGCGACCACTGCATGGTCATACCAGAGTGCATGCCAGCTGACCGAAAGGTCGATCAACGGCGCCTGGAGAAACGGTACGGGCACCTTGCCGCTGGTCTTGACGATGGTCAGGCCGTTGATCTTGTATGCGCCGCGCCACCACGCCAGATCGACATCTGCCACCTGACCACGGTAGTCGCCCATGTCGGCAAGCTTGTCGTTGAGGTAGTTGCGCACCAGCATTGGCAAGGCCAGGTGCAGGGCCAGCAGTAACAGGGCGATGCTCAGCAGCCCCCACAAAGGCCAGCGGTAGCGAGGTTTCATCGGTGACAGTTCCCGGCAGGCTAGTAATCGGTTGACCCCTGTCAACGGCACGGGTTCGGTGGATGTGGACGCACTGGCGCTGCAGGCTTACCCTTTAAGTTTTCCTGCCGGTGCTTAAAAGGACCCCGCCATGAGCCGTATTTTTGCTGACAATGCGCATTCCATCGGCAACACGCCGCTGGTGCAGATCAACCGCATCGCCCCCCGCGGCGTGACCATCCTGGCCAAGACCGAAGGGCGCAACCCGGGCTACTCGGTCAAATGCCGGATCGGCGCGAACATGATCTGGGACGCGGAAAGCAGCGGTAAGCTCAAGGCCGGCATGACCATTGTCGAACCGACTTCGGGCAACACCGGGATCGGCCTGGCCTTTGTCGCGGCCGCGCGCGGATACAAGCTGCTGCTGACCATGCCGGCGTCGATGAGTATCGAGCGGCGCAAAGTGCTCAAGGCGCTGGGCGCCGAACTGGTGCTGACCGAACCTGCCAAAGGGATGAAAGGGGCGATTGAAAAGGCCGGTGAAATCGTTGCCAGTGATACCGCCCAGTACTTCATGCCGGCCCAGTTCGATAACCCGGCCAACCCTGCGATTCACGAGAAAACCACCGGTCCGGAGATCTGGAACGATACCGACGGCGCGGTCGATGTGCTGGTTGCGGGGGTTGGCACCGGAGGCACCATCACCGGGGTATCGCGCTACATCAAACAGACTCAGGGTAAGGCGATCCTTTCCGTGGCCGTCGAACCGCTGACTTCGCCGGTGATCACCCAGACGATGTCCGGCCAGGAGGTCAAGCCCAGCCCGCACAAGATCCAGGGCATCGGTGCCGGCTTCGTGCCAAATAACCTCGACCTGACAATGGTCGATCAGGTCGAACTGGTCAGTGACGAGGAGTCCAAGGCCATGGCCCTGCGCCTGATGCAGGAAGAGGGGATCCTCTGCGGGATTTCTTCGGGGGCGGCGATGGCGGCGGCCGTGCGTCTGGCAGAAAAACCGGAAATGCAGGGCAAGACCATCGTCGTGATCCTGCCCGACTCGGGTGAGCGCTACTTGTCGAGCATGCTCTTCAGCGACCTCTTCACTGACCAGGAGAACCAGCAGTAAAGCGCCCTGGCGCTGATCAAGGGCAATAATCAGCGCCGGGTTTTATTGCAAAATCCTTAATACTGAATGCTGGCCAGGGTTGTTTTTACCGTGGCCAGATCAGTTTATGATGATCGATTAATCCGGCAGCGATGGCCTGATCGAAATTCCAAGGAGTGTTGCATGACTGTTTCCTTTGTCGCCAAGGCAGGTGTTTTGCTGTTGTTTTTCGGCAGTACGTTGTATGTGCACCTGCGCGGCAAGGCGCGTTTGCCGATGTTGCGCCAGTTCGTCAACCATTCGGCACTGTTCGCCCCCTATAACGCCTTGATGTACCTGTTTTCCGGCGTGCCGTCCAAACCTTACCTGGACCGCAAGCGTTTTCCCGAGCTCGATGTACTCAAGGACAATTGGGAAGTGATCCGCGAAGAGGCCATGCACCTGTTCGACGAGGGTTACATCCGCGCCGCCGAGAAGGATAACGACGCCGGTTTCGGTTCGTTCTTCAAGAAGGGCTGGAAGCGCTTTTACCTGAAGTGGTACGACAAGGCTTTGCCATCGGCCGAAACGCTGTGCCCCAAGACCGTCGAGCTGGTCAACAGCATCCCCAACGTCAAGGGCGCGATGTTTGCGCTGCTCCCGGGGGGCAGCCACCTCAATCCACACCGTGATCCCTTCGCCGGTTCGCTGCGCTATCACCTGGGCTTGTCGACACCGAACTCCGACAACTGCCGGATCTACGTTGATGGCCAGGCCTATGCCTGGCGCGACGGTGAAGACGTGATGTTCGATGAAACCTACGTGCACTGGGTGAAGAACGAAACCGAAACCACTCGGGTGATTCTGTTCTGCGACGTCGAGCGTCCACTGAACAGCCCGCTGATGACCCGCATCAACCGCAAGGTCAGTGCCTTCCTGGGCCGCGCTACGGCACCGCAGAACACCGATGACGAGCGCGTCGGCGGGATCAACCAGGCGTATGCCTGGAGCAAGCGCTTCAGCAACGTGATCAGCAGCCAGGTCAAACAGTTCAAGCGTGCCAACCCCAAGGCCTACCGGGTATTGCGTCCGGTGCTGGCGGTGGTGGTGGCCTACCTGTTGTACCGCTGGTTGTTCTGACCCTTGTAGGAGCGGATTTATCCGCGATGGGTCGCGTAGCGGCCCCAGAAATCCGGGCCTGCTATGCAGGCCATCGCGGATGAATCCGCTCCTACAGCGAACTTATCGACTTGCCACTCCGAAACCGGCTGGTCTATAGTCAGACCCACTTCACCCTCACCGAAGACCTGCTCATGCCAGCTTCCCCACTCAGCACCGTATTCGCTACCGCGCCCGACGCGGTTGTGGTTGTGCGTGGGAGTCAGCAGCCGGCCATGATCAGTCACTACCCACCACCTGTCAGTAGCGTGGTTGCGTGCGTTGTCGCACCGCCAGGCGTGGTAGTGCTGGGCTAAGCGGCCAATCGCTGCGTCCCGTCACACCTGCACCCTACTGAATACGGTTGGCTGCCCCTAACAGGCAGCACCGTTCGGCTTATCTGCCCGAATTACAGGTGGCATTCATGTTTGTTTTCTCGAAAGAATCCGTGGCCTCGGCGGCCACCACCAGCCTGTTCGTCCTGCTCTGGAGTAGCGGGGCGATTGTCTCCAAGCTGGGTCTTGCCCATGCCAGTCCCTTTGCTTTCCTGCTGCTGCGCTCGGCCCTGGCCTTGTGCGGCCTGTTACTGCTCGCGCCCTTGTTGAAGTTGCGTTGGCCGCGCGGGCGGGCAGCGGTGCTGCAGGCGCTGGCTACCGGCTGCGTGTTGCTCGGCGCCTATCAGATTTTCTATCTGCTGGCGCTGAACACCCAGATAACCCCCGGTGTCATGGCCACGGTCATGGGCGTGCAACCGATCCTCACCGTGATGCTGATGGAACGTCAGCGTTCCTGGAGCCGCTTGTTTGGTCTGGGCCTGGGGTTGAGCGGGCTGATCATGGTGGTTTACCAAGGCATCAACCTGGGCGGGGTGTCGCTGACCGGGATGCTCTTTGCCTTGCTGGCACTGGCGAGCATGACCTGTGGTTCGATCATGCAAAAGCGCATCACCAGCAACCCCATGGGCACCTTGCCGTTGCAGTACATCGCCGGGCTGCTGATGTGTGCGCTGTTTGCACCGTTGCAACCGCTACAGGTCGAACTGACCGGCAGTTTCATCGGCGCTTTGTTGTGGATGGGCCTGGTGGTCTCGCTGCTGGCGACCCTGCTGCTGTATCGGCTGATTGCCCGTGGCAACCTGGTCAATGTCACCAGCCTGTTCTACCTGGTGCCCGCGGTGACGGCGATCATGGACTACCTGATCTTCGGTAACCGCCTGGCAGCGCTGAGCTTGTTGGGCATGGGCTTGATCGTGATCGGCTTGTTGTTTGTGTTCCGCAAACCTGCGGTAAGCGCTGCACAACTTCAGGCCGACTAAGCCCCATCGCCGCCCGGCGCTTGCCGGGCGGCGATGGCTTCAGAAGTAGTAACCAATGTTGATGTTGGTGCGGTAGTACCAGTCGTTGCTGCCGACGGAGCTGGTGCTGGTCCAGCCGGTGCCATTCTCCGCGCCACCGAAGGGGTTGGCGTTCTTCGCCCAGGTAAAGTCGACCCAGGCCATGATCGGCATGGCCAGGAATTGCGCACCCACGGTAAACATCTGTGAATCGTCCCAGCCGCTCTTGTCTTTCATCATCCGGCTGTAGTCGTTGTACAGCTTGATCTTCTTCAACTGCCCAAGGCTGGGGGTGAAGATGTCGTAGCCGACGTTGAGCGATGCGATGGTGGCCTTGGAGGCGATCAGGAAGGCCGGGGTCAGGCCGTTACCACCCATCAATACCGAGTCGTTGCTGACGCCGTCGGGGTTCTGCGGATCGTATTCGTAGCGGATGGCCTGACTGGTGACTGTCCACGGCCCGGCGTTGACGATGGCATGCACGCCAGCAGCCCAATAGTCACCGTCATCGCGGGTCGTGGCGTTGTAGAGTTCAGCCGCCGCCAACGAGGCGCCTATCTCGGTTTTCCAGCCATCGCCACTAAAGGTGCGGGCGACCCGTGCGTTGACCTGGTTGCGCTTCTCGTTGTCCTGGCGCGACTGGGTGAAGGCGACGGCGTTATCGTCCAGGTCGGCATAACGGCCGACTTCCGGCGAGTAGCGAATGCCACTTGGCAACATGCGCGGGAAGTAGCCCAGTTGCAGGTCCCAGTCCTTGTCTTTGTAGCTGTATTTGAGGCCCGTACCGGCGCTGACGCCATAGCCCATGAAAAACGGAATGTGGTAGCTCCAGCCGAACTGTGGGTAGGGCTCCAGGCCGAAGGGCTTGAACGGTGCGCCGACCTGCAGGTTGGCGTTGGGGGTGAAGCGGTAGCCGACATAGCCGCGGTCGATGGAACGTTTGCCGTCATCTTGGAACCAGTAACCGACATCGCTGAACAATTGCTTGTGGGTAGCCTGTACATCGATGCGGAAGGTATCGAAGAGAAAGCGGCCATTGTTTTCAGTGGTGTCCCAGTGTTCATCCCGGTAGTTCACCCGCAGGGCGCCGCCGATATCCAGCGAGCTCTGGCCGTCATCACTGCGCCAGGCGATATGCGGAAAAGGCTTCTTCACCGCTGGCGGTTGGTCGGGGGCGGCCGGGCCGGGTTCGGAGGCGAAACTTGTGCAACTGCTGAGGATCAGGCCCAGGCTTACCACGTACTTGTTCATATCTATGCCCTGCAAGGTTGAGCCATTTCTGTGGGCAACAGCTGTCCAGCGCCTTGAACTAGGCGTTTAAACGGAATCAGCAATGGCGCGCACTTGGCTGGAGGTGTTGGTTTTTATTGTTTTATAGGCGGTACATTGTTTGATGGTTGAACTCTAGAGGGTAAGAGCAGGAACTGTGCCAGTGCGGATAAATGCTAGATGGTTGTATAAAAGCTATATAAAACAATTATTTATATTTGAAACAGATGAAGTTGTACCGTGGGTGGAACGGGGTGGACTTTAAGTAACAGCGGTGTGCAATTGCAGTGCGGTTTAAATGCACAAGGCGCTGTAATAGCGCCTTGTTTGTTTTATAACTGAATAATTCCCCCCCGCTCCCACCAGCAAAAGCAGTTATAGGTCGAGCACCATACGCCGGCTCTTGCAGCCGGACACACAGACCATCATCGAGGTGTTCGCCGCCCGTTCGGCCTTGGTCAGCACGCCGTCCCGGTGATCGATATCGCCTTCAAGCACCCGGGTCTCGCACGACCCGCAGACCCCTTCGCGGCAGCTGTACTCGATATCGCAGCCTGCTTCGAGCAGCACATCGAGCAGGTTCAAGCCCGGCTCGATGTTCAACGTCTTGCCAGACTTTTTCAGTTCGACGCTGTAACTGTCCTGGGCATCTTCGGCCGGCGGTAGTTCGGCTGCAGCAAAGCGTTCGATATGCGCATGGGGATAGCCGAGGCTTTCGCAGGTGCTTTCGAAGGCATCGAGCATCGGCGTCGGGCCACAGCAGTAAAAGTGCGTATCACGTGGCTGATCGGCGAGATAACGCGCGAGGTCCGGCACCGTGCCTTTCTCGTCGTTGAAGTGGTAAACCACCTTGGCATCGAGGCCGCTGAGTTGTTCGAGCAGTGCTGCTTCCTTGCGAGAACGGGCGCAGTAGATCAGCTCAGCGGATTTACCCAGCGCCAGCAACTGGCGAAACATGCAGTAGATCGGGGTAATACCGATACCACCGGCGACCAGCACGTTGTGGCTGGCGTGCGGGTCGAGGGCAAAGTTGTTGCGCGGTTGCGAGATGCGCAGCTGCGTGCCGACACGCAGTTGCTCGTGGACGAAGGCCGATCCGCCACGGCTGTTACGGTCGCGCAAGATGCCGACCACATAACGCCCCTGATCACTTGGCGAGTTGAGCAATGAATAGCTGCGCACCAAGCCGTTGGGCAGGTGCAGGTCAATGTGCGAACCGGCTTCGAATGGCGCGAACACGGTATCGCCCCAAGGGCGCAGTTCGACGCTGATAATGCCTTCGGCTTCGTGGCGCAGGGTGTGCACCAGCGCTGTGATAGTAGAGGAGTTGGACATCATTCACCTCGTGGCGCAGTGCGCATGTCAATGTCGAGCCGGGCGCTGGCTTCGATTTCCACCACCAGTTCCGGGAACACCAGGGCGCTCACTTCGACCAGGGTGGAGGTGGGGTAGCAGGCAAAGTCGGCGAAGAAGTCGCGGCGGGCGCGAGCTACTTCGTCCTTGTCGGCAATCCGGGTGAGGTAAATCGTCAACCGGTAGATAGTGCCGATGTGTCCGCCCGCCGCTTGCACCAGTGCCAGCACCTTGTTCAGCACCACCAGGGTCTGGGCATAGGCATCGAGCGGGGTGCCGGCTTCGGCGGCCTGGCGGGTGGCGGGATGCCCGGTCATGCCGGACATCACCAGTTCATTGCCGAGCAGCAGGGCGTTGGACCAGCTGGCCGTGGCCAGCTCGGCCACTGCCTGCGCCTGAATACGCTGCACGGCCTGGCTCATGACAGCTGCTTCGCTTCGATCAGCGCCAGTTGTTCCTTGGCCTTGCCCTTGAGGTAGCGGCGCAGGCGCACCACACCGAGGTCATGCTGGTAGAGGTTTTCGCGCTGGTTGGCGTCGGCTTCCATGAACTCCAGCAGCACCCGGTCTTGTTCCAGCACAGCCCAGTGGCGCGCTTCCAGGCGATTCTTGTAGAGGAAACGCCAGGTGTCGCGCTGCCAGCCGGTCAGCGGCCGGGCGCGCCAGTGAAACACGGCGGACAGGCTGCGGCTGCTGGGGGTGTAGCTGCCGATGATGGTGAAGTTGCCGCCCGGGCCACCGGTTTTCGGATAGGGGATTTCCAGGCGCAGCCAGTGGCAGCCGTTGTCGAGGAATTCGGTCCAGTCGAAGTTGACCCCGCGCTGGCCCTCTTTCTCGAAGAAGAAGCCCTGGTCGGTGTCGCGGGTGACGAATTTGGCGGTGGCTTCGCCTTCGCTCATCGAGTGCGACATCTTGTGCAGGTAGGTGCCGTGCATCGGGTCCATGACGTTGTCGAGCACGTAGCGGTAGTCACCTTTCCACTCGGTGTAGCAGAGAAAGCTGCTCCACTCGGGCGAGGTCAGTTGTTCAGGCAGCACCAGCTCGGGTGGCGTCTCCAGGTGCGGGTCGGTGGCGTTGAAAAGGAAGATCGCACCGGCGGCCTCGCGGGTGTGGAACATGCGCGTCGGGCGGCTGCCTTCAAGTTTGCAACCGGGGCTGCCGGGCACCTTGGTCACGGTGCCGTCGCAGCGGACTTCGACGCCGTGGTACGGGCACTGCAGGCGGTCACCCAGCACCGGGCCCTGGGACAGCGGCGCACCACGGTGCGGGCAGTGGTCTTCGAGGGCATGCACGCTGCCATCGTTGTCGCGCCACAGGGCGATCTTGTAGCCCAGGCGGCGGACCGACAGCGGCTTTTCGCCGAGCAGCTCCGACGGCAGGACCGGGAACCAGAGGTCTTTGAGGCCGTTGGCCAGGTGATTCTCAACAGGGTCGACGGTGAATTGCATATTCATCTTGTTTTTACCTCCGGCGGGTCATGCGCCCAGCCGAGCCATCAGGGTTTTGTAGGAGTCTTCGGTCCACTCGCCGCTGGTCAGCGGGCAGGGCGGCCCGGCCAGGTTCAGGTGCGCGAGCAGCTCGGGCAGCTGGGTGACGCCATTGCCATAGGCGCGCTCGATGGAGTCGCCAAGCAGCTCCTCGAACGGGGTGTTGGGCCGTTTGCGGGCCTGATGCGGCTCCAGGTAGCGTTCGGTGTTGCTCATGTCATTGACCTCCATTGCGGACCCGTTCGCGGATCATTTCGCGGACCGGGACAAAGTCGTACGTCGGATAGCATTCGGTGCGGAACACGCCCCAGGCGGCGCGCTCCAGTTCCACATTGACCTTGCTCAGCAAGCTCGGCGGCAAGCGCAGGGTGACGATCTGGCCCAGGCCCATGGCCACGGTCCAGGACACCACCTCGACACCTTCGGGCGGGAAGCTGTGCCACCAGCCCATGGTTTTCATGTGCGCCTGGATCTGCTCCAGGTTCTTCGACTGGTCGTGCTTGAGCACGACGGTCAGCAGCATGGATTCGCTCATGGTCATCGACTCAGGCAGCACGGCTGGTCGGTACGGTCCAGGCGTCATAGCCGTAAACCCAGTCGGCATTGCCGCCGGCCTTGAGCCACTGATTGCCGCGTGAACCGATCTGGATCTGGCTGGTGCGTTCCAGGCGTGCCTGCTGGTAGCCCTGCAAGGCGCCGGCAATCTGTGCCACATCCGTCACGCCGTGCAGATGACGGGCCAGGACCACGGCGTCCTCGATCGCCTGGCCGGCACCCTGAGCCATGAACGGCATCATCGGGTGGCAGGCATCGCCAAGCAGGGTGATCGCCCCCTGCGACCAGAACGGCAGCGGATCACGCTCGTACAGCGCGGTCTTGAGCACGTCGTCGCAGGCGTCGAGCAGGGCGCGGGCGTCGGCATGGAAGTCCTGGTAATGGCTGCGCAGCTCGGCGGCATCGCCTGCAGTGGTCCAGGATTCGAGGTGCCAGCTGTCCTGGGCGGTGGTGGCGAAAATGAAGATGTCGCGGCCCTGGTTCAGCGGGAAGGTGACGATCTGGCTCTGCGGATTCGGTCCCCACCATTTGGTGAAGGCCTGGATATTCGGTACCTGCGCCACACGACTGAGCGGAACCACGGCGCGGTAGGCAACCACGCCGGTGAAGCGCGGTTGCTCTTCGCCGAACAGCGCGTTACGCACCACGGAATGAATGCCGTCGGCACCGATCAGCAGGTCGGCACGATGCAGGCTGCCATCCTTGAAGCGCAGTTCGACACCCTCGGCGTCCTGCCGCACCTGTTCGGCGCGTTTGCCGAACTGCACGTTCTGCAGCGGAAACACCTCAGCCAGCGCGGCCAGCAAGTCGGCGCGGTGGATGGTCAGTTGCGGCGCGCCGTACTGGCTTTCGGCGGCATCGGCCATTTCCAGGCGCGAGGTCTCTTCACCGCTGTCCCACAGACGGCTGATCCGGTGCGTCGGGCGCGCTGCCGGAATCCGCACGGCCGCGCCAACGCCGAGGCCGTCGAGGGCACGCACGGCATTCGGCGTCAGGTTGATGTCGGCACCTACCCGCAGGAAGGCTTTCGACTGCTCGAAGACCGTTACCTCGTGACCGGCCTGGCGCAGGGCGATGGCAGCGGTGAGGCCGCCGATTCCGGCACCGTTGATAGCGATGTTCAACGAAGACATGGGCGACTCCTGATCAAGGTTTCGGTTTGTCGGTAAGGAACTTGCCTTGCGGCGCTTCGACGTGCTGCTGGCGCCGGGTGTTGCCATCGATGCCACCGGCAATCGCCCATTCGGCGAACACCGTCGGGCCGGGCTCGAACTCGCGTGGTTGCCAGTCGCCGGTCAGTTGGTCTTCGTCGGCGTAGTACTCGACCAGCGCGCCCGCCGGGTTTTTGAAGTACCAGAAGAACGCCGACGACACCGGGTGACGGCCAGGCCCGATCTCGGTGGTCCAGCCACTGCGCGAAATGTGCATGCCGCCGCCGAACACTTCGTGCAGGTCACGCACGGTGAAGGCCACATGGTTCAGGCCGGCGCGTGGCGCGGGCAGCTGGAGCATGAACAGGTCGTGGTGGCCGCCTTCCTCGGCGGTGCGCAGGAAGGCGCCGCGATTGGGGTAGCGGTCCGAGGCCTGGAAGCCGAAGCGCTCGTGGTAGAAGGCTTCGCAGGCGTTGACGTCCTTGACGAAGAACACCACATGGCCGACCTCGATGGGCGTGGCGCGCTCATACACGGGTGCCGGTTTGTTGATCCGGCCCTTGGTCTGCCAGGTGTTGTGGCCGCTGCATTCGATCTCCAGCGCGCGCTTGCGGGTGACTTGCAGGCGGATAGCCAGGCCATTGGGATCGGTGCAGCCGATGCGCCCGTTGCCTTCGACAAAGCCCGGGTCGTTGGCAATGCGCTGGCTGTACAGGGCCAGGTCAGCGGCGCTTTCCACCCCCCAGACCACCTCGCGCACGGTCGAACCCGGTTCGATGGCCGCTGGCAGGCCGGCCTTGTTGATATCGGCCAGCACCACCCGGCAACCGTTGAGGGTTTCGAAGATTACCTCGTCCGGTTGTTCGCTGACCTTGCTCAGACCCCAGTCGCTGAAGAAGCGCACGCAGGTGTCGAGGTCTTCAACGCCGTAGGTGACTTCATCGATACCTAAAACACTCATGACCTTGCCTCCACACCGGCCCAGGCCAGTGGCTGTTCGTTCATGCCCCAATAGAGGCTCTTCTGTTCCATGTACTGGAGGATTCCCAGACGGCCTTTTTCACGACCCAGGCCGCTGTCACGCCAGCCGCCGAACGGGGTGGAAATGGAGAACTGCTTGTAGGTGTTGATCCACACCGTGCCAGCCTGGATCTTGCGTCCCAGGGCCCAGGCGCGTTTGTAGTCGCGGCTCCAGATCCCGGCGGCGAGGGCATAGAGGCTGTCGTTGGCCTGTTCGATCAGTTGTTCTTCGCTATCGAAAGGCATCGCCACCAGCACCGGGCCGAAGATTTCTTCCTGGCAGGTCTGCTGGCTGTTGGTCAGGCCTTCGAGAATGGTCGGCGGGTAGAAGTAGCCGTGGTCGTAAATACCGCCGCTCGGACGCTGGCCACCAAGCAGCAGACGACCGCCTTCGGCCAGGCCCAAGGCTACGTAGCGCTCGACCGACTCACGGTGCGCGGCGCTGATCAGCGGGCCCATCTGCGTCGATTCATCGGCCGGGTCACCCAGACGCAGACGCGCAGCGCCAGCAACCAGACGTTGCATGAACGGTTCATACAGGGCGCGCGCAACGAACAGCCGCGAACCGGCGATGCAGGCCTCGCCCGAGGAACTGAAAATGCCGTACAACACGCCGGCCACGGCGTGGTCCAGATCGGCATCGTCGAGGACTATGGTCGGCGATTTGCCGCCCAGTTCCAGCGACACCGGCATCATCTTGTCGGCGGCGATATGGGCGATGTGTTTGCCGGTTCGGGTGCCGCCGGTGAACGACACGCGCTTGATCAGCGGGTGCTGGGTCAAGGCGTCACCGAGCAGCGAGCCTTTGCCCGGCAGCACACTGATCAGGCCCTTGGGCAAGCCTGCGTCTTCGCAGATCTGCGCCAGTTGCAGGGCCAGCAGCGGGGTGATTTCCGCCGGCTTGATCACCACCGCGTTGCCGGCGGCCAGGGCCGGGGCGACTTTCTGCGCTTCGCTGGCGATCGGCGAGTTCCACGGGGTAATGGCGGCAACCACGCCCATCGGCTCGTAGACGCTCATGCTGACGAAATCGCCGCGCGACGGGGTTATGGTTTCTTCCAGGGTTTCGCAGGCAGCGGCGAAAAACTGGAAAGTGCCAGCGGCGCTGGCGACCAGGGCGCGGGTTTCGTTGATTGGTTTGCCGTTGTCCTGGCGCTGCAATTGCGCAAGTTCTTCGCCACGCTCACGGATCAGTTCGGCGATGCGGTACAGCACGGTTGCACGTTCGTGCGGTTTACGCTGCGCCCAGCCGCTGTGCAGGAAGGCCTGGTGTGCGCCTTGTACCGCTTGCTCGACATCGTCGAGGCTGGCGGCGTTAAGCCAGGCCACTGGCTCGCCCGTGGCCGGATAGCAGGTGGCGTAGCGCTCACCGCCGCCCAGGCGCCAGGTGCCGGCGATGCAGATGGGTAAGGTCTGTTCCAGAGTCATCAACGTTCCCCTAGATGGAAATGGCGTGCGCGTGGTTGCCCAGGGCACGGACCACGCTGTACACGGTCAGGGCCGAGGTTTTCGGGTTGGCTTGCAGCGGCTTGCCGCGCAGGCTCATCTCGAAGCCGCCAAAGGCGCCACGGGCTTCGAAGTGGTGGACGTTTTCTTCGCTTTGCGGATCGGCGATCAGCGTTACCCGCGTGCGGTCCAGGCCCAGCCCGGCCAGCGACAGGGTGGCAGCGACGTTGGCGTTCTTCGGATACAGCCGCGCCGCTTCGCGGGCGCTGCCGTGGAAAATCACCGTGGCCTCACTGATTGCTTCCAGGTCGCAGACCTGCTCGGCGGGGGTGTTCTTCCAGGCCCGAGCCGGTTTGCGTCCGGTGTAATCGACCGAATCCAGGCCGCCGACCTTGGCCGCCGACAGCGCATCGATGCCACCGATGGCGCCGGGCAGTAACTCGATGCGGGTATTGCCACGCGCTGCCGCAGCTTCCAGGCGCTCGACCAGGCCCGGCTCGGACAGCGCGCCGACCGAGACGATCAGGCAGGCGATGCCGCGCTCCAGCGCCGGCAACACGTGCTCTTCAATGGCCAGGTGACCGGCGCACTCGACCAACAGGTCCGGGCGCGCCTCGGCGGGCAGGGCGGTAAGCACCTGCGGCGGGCGCTTGAAGCTGGCCAGGCGCTGTTGCACCAGGGCTTCGGAGCCGGCCGAGGCGATCACCTGCTCGACGCGCAGCTGCGGGTCGTTCTCCAGCAGTTCCAGCACCGCGACGCCGATGGCGCCGCAGCCGATCATGGTGATATTGAGCATGCTCAAGTCCTCAGGCCGTGGCTTTCTGGGCTTTGGTTTCGCTGTTGGGGGGACCGGCGAACTGGGTGGCGAAGCCGCCGACGCTGAGCATGTCGACTTCCAGCAGGAACGGGCCGCCCTGGCTCAGGGCGTTGTCGAGCAGCGGGCCGAAGTCCTTCAGGTCGCTGACCAGGCCATGGCGCAAGCCAATCGACTCGGCGAGCTTGGTGTAGTCCGGGGTGTGCAGTTCGACATAGGCATGGCGGGCGCCGTAGATGGCGTCCTGGATATTACGGATCACCCCGTAGCGTTGGTCATTCATCAGCAGGATCACCACATTGGCTTTTTCCTGCACCAGGGTCGCCAGCTCACCGAGGTTGAGGATGAAGCCACCGTCACCGGCCAGGGCGAATACTTTGCGCTGCGGGTCGGTTTCTGCCGCCGCGATGGCAGCGCCGATGCCCATGGCCAGACCCTGGCCGATACCGCCGCCCAAGGCATGTACGCCCGACTGCGGGTGGTAAAGGTTGAGCAGACGGTTGCCCCAGATGCTGTTGGACAGGGTCACGTCGCGTACCCAGGAGAAGTTGCGCCCGGTCAGTGCCTGCAACTGTTCGACCATCGCCGAGTAAGGGCCGAGGTCGGCGACCAGTTGCGCGCGGGATTGGGTGCGCACGGCCTTGAGTTCGTCGATGAAGCTCGGGTCGATGTTCAGCCGGCCTTGCAAGCGATCGGCCAGGCCATCGAGGGCCAGGGCCGAATCGCCGCAGATGAACAGTTCGCTGGAGTAGCTGCGGCCTTCGATCGCCGGGTTGGCGTCGATGCGCAGGGTCGTGCGCGGCAGCTTCAGGGCGTACTTGAAGGTCTCGTTGCTGCGCAGGCGTGAACCGGCTACCACCAGGGCGTCGCAGGTTTGCAGGAAGCCTTCGACCAGCTTGTTCTGCGAGAAGGCGCCGAGGCAACGCTCATCGTCTTCGTTGACCACACCGCGCCCCTGGGTCGAGGTGATCACGCCGACGCCCATGTCCAGCAGGCGCTTGACCTGCGCGCCGGCATGCCGGGCACCACCGCCGAGCCACAGTAGCGGGCGGGTGGCGCTGGCCAGGCGTTCGGCGACCAGGTCGAGGGCCTCAGGTGCCGGTACTGCAACCGGGATCGGCAGCGGCGAGAGGTCGGTGGGCATGGGGATGAAGGTCGACTGGATGTCGATCGGAATTTCCACGCTGACCGGGCCGGTAGGGGCGGTGAGGGCGGTCTGCACGGCCAGTTTCAGCGTGCTCAGCGCGGTTTCCACGCTGCGCACACGGAAGGCCGCCTTGGACACGGCCTTGAGCATGGTCAGTTGGTCACGGGCTTCGTGGATGTAGGCGAAGTCCTGGTCCAGGTACGGAGTTTCGATCTGCCCGGTGATATGCAGCAGCGGCGTACCGGCGGTCAGTGCTTCGACCAGGGCGCCAGCGGCGTTACCGGCGGCGGTGCCAGTGGAGGTCAGGCACACACCGAGGCCGCCGGTGGTACGGGCATAGGCGTCGGCCATGTTGGTCGCCCCGGCTTCGCCACGGGCCATGACGAAACGGATGTTGCCGCGCACGGCGAAGGCATCGAGGATCGGCATGTTGTGGATCGAGATCACCCCGAAGGCGGCCTTGACCTCGCATTGTTCGAGGAACGCGGTGATGGCAGCGCCAACGGTGACAGTGTTTTCATTACGCATGGCGGGACAGGCCTCCAGAAACATCGATATGGCTGCCAGTGGTGTAAGCCGACAGGGGCGAAGCCAGGAACAGGATGGCCTGGGCTGCTTCTTTGGGCAGACCCAGACGACCCAGGGGAATGTGTTTGCGTTGCGCCAGTTGCGCGGTCCATTGCGACCAGTCGAGTTCGCGTTCTTCGCGGGCTTCGAAACGACGGCGCCACTGGCCCGACTCGACCAGGCCGATGAGAATGCCGTTGACCCGGACACCTTTTTCCGCGAACTCGGTAGCCATCGAACGCACCAGGTTCTTCAGTCCGGCGCGCGCCGCCGAGGTGGCGACCATGTGCGGCTCGGGCTGGCTGGCCAGCAGCGAGTTGACGCAAACAATCGAAGCGCCGGCCTGGCTCTGCAGTTGTGGCAGAAAGGCGCGGATCGGGTAGATCACCGAGAAGAACTTCAGTTGCAGCTCTTCGCTCCAGGCATCGTCGGTGGTGTCGGCGAAGGTCGAGACCCGGCCTTGTCCGGCGTTGTTGATCAATACCTGCGCCGGGCCCAGCGCGGCCAGGCTGGCGGCGGCAAAGGCTTGCACCGACTCGGCATCCAGCACATCGCACACCTGAGCCAGCAGACGGGCGTCGGGGAAGCGTTCACGCAAGCGTGCTTCGGCGCTGTTCAAGCGGTCCTGATCGCGGCCGCAGAAGGCCACTGCTGCACCGGCTTCAAGCAGTTGTTCGACACAGGCCAGGCCAATCCCGGAGGAGCCACCGGTGACGATTGCGGTCCGTCCTTGCAGTTGATAAAGGCTGCTCATCTCAATCCCTCATCAAGGCAGTAACGCGGCCGGAACCGGCGTTGGGCGTGTAGTTGAGCAGGCGTGAAAGTTCGTCGGCGTTGCCGCGTACGTGACCGAGCAAACCGTCGAAATTGATATGGCCAACCTGCGCCGTGGGAATGGTCACGCCCATGGCAGCCACTACCTTGCCGCTGTGATCGCGCACCGGGGCGGCAATGGTCGAGATCGACGGCTCGAAAAAACCTTCGCCGCTGACATAGCCGCGCTGGCGGTCGCCCTGCACCAGGTCGAACAGTTCCAGCACGGTTTTCGGCGTGCACGGCGAGTGCTGCTCAAGGTGTTCTTCCGGGTACAGCTCGCGCAGCTCGGCCAGGCTCAGGTCTTCCAGGAGGATGCGCCCGAGCACCGTGGCGTGAGCCGGCAGGCGGGTGCCGACGTTGACCGCGCTGGAGAACACCGACGGCGGCGACACTTTGGCCACATAGACAATCGAGCGACCGTCACGGACCACCAGGTTGCTCGGGTAATTGAGGTGATCACACAGCCGCGCCAGCAACGGCTGACCCAGTTCGGTCAGTTCCAGCGAAGCGAGGTATTCGAAGCCCAGGCGCAGCACCGACATGCCCAGGCGGTATTCGTTGCCGCTGCGAGTGACAAAGCCCATGGTTTCCAGGGTGGTCAGCAGGCGGAAGATGGTCGAGCGTGGCAGTTCCAGGCGGCGCGCCAGTTCCGGTGCGGTCAGGGTACGGTTTTGCCGGCTGAACTCGCAGAGCAGCAGCAGGCCGCGCTCAAGGCCGGGGACGATGTACTTGTCCTGGTTGTCCTTCAACAGATCCGAATCATTCATAGCGCAGTACCTGTCAGTGAGACGTCGAGGGCGTGGGCAAGCAGGGTTGCCACCGCCTCGGGTTGTTCGATCGGGCTGGCATGACCAGCCTCGGCAATTAGCTGCAACGGCGCGCCCAGGGTGCCGGCCAGGGCCTGGCAGTCGGCTGGCGTGGTGATGCTGTCGGCGGCGCCGCAGTGCACTTCGCAAGGCACGGCCAGGTCGGCGTAGCGCAGCAGGTCGTCGCCACAGAGCAGCTCGATGGCCTGGCGATAGCCTTGGGGAATCAGCCGCGCCATGTTCCATTGCACCCAGGCGCGGGCTTCGGCGCTGGCCGCTGGCGAGAGCATGTGTGCACTGCGCTGGCTGGCCATGGCGGCGATGCCCAGTTGCTCCAGCGCGTGCAGGCGTTTGCTGCGTACTTCGCCAGCCTGTTCGGCACGGGCCGGGTCGCCATAGCCGCGAGCGGGGCTGATCAACACCAGGCGCCGGATGCGCTGCGGTTGCTGGTAAGCCAGGGCCGCAGCGCTGAGGGCGCCGAGGGAATGGCCGACCAGCACACAGCTATCAATGTGCAGGGCATCGAGCAGTTGCCGCAGGCGCCGGGCATAGTCCGCGGCCTTGGGGGCAGCGGCGGCGAGCGGGCTGGAGGCGCCGTAGCCCGGCGCGTCCCAGGCAATTACCCGGGCGCGCAGGCTCAGCTGCACGGCCACCTGCAGCCAGGACGCGGCGCCGGAGCCAATGCCATGCAGCAGCACAATGGCAGGCCCGTGCCCGGCTTCGCGGATCGCCTGGGCCCCGTCGGCCAGTTGCACCAGGCGCTGGGGGAAGCGCTGCTGCAACTGTGCCTCAAGGGCGGCGAGCGAGTTGTCGGTGGCGTGCATCATGGCGTTACCCGCGCTTGATCGAAGCCAGCGGATGCGCTGGCGGATAGGTCGGGGTGACCGGCTTTTTCGCGCCGAGCATCACGCACATCAGCGCGTCTTCATCGCCGATGTTGATCTCCTCGCGGTACACGCCCGGCGGCACCGAAATCAGGTCGCGATCGGTGAGTACGGTCTCGAAGCGCTCGCCGTCTTTTTCGATGATCACCTTGAGCTTGCCGCGCAGCACGAAGAACACTTCTTCGACGTCGGTATGAATGTGCGGCGGACCTTCATGGCCGGCCGGGATGACCATGGTCGAGAAGGTGAAATTTTCCGAAGGGATGGTGTTCATGTCGCTGTTGACCCCGGTACCACCGGTGCCGACGTAACGCATTTGCGCGCGGCGGAACTTGGGGTCGTAGTCGGCCTGGAACTTCAGCGCATCCCAGTCGTACTTGCGGGTTTCGTAGCGGGCGATGCGGGTTTGCATCCAGCCAGCCAGGTCCGAGCCTGCGGGTTGTTCCCAGGTCTTCGGCGCGTCGTGTTGTACGGAAAGGTCGGTCATGGGTTTCTCCTTGCTCAGGGCATGACGAACCCGCCGTTGACCGGCAGGGTTTGTCCAGTGATGAAGCGCGACAGATCGGACAGGGCGAACAGCACGGCGCCGCTGACGTCTTCTGGCAGTTGTGGGCGTTGAATCGCCCGTTGTTCGGTGTACAGGCGGTGGCGCGCCTCGGGCACATAGGCCGTGGCTTCCACCAGCACCAGGCCGGGGGCAATGGCGTTGACGGTGATGTTGTCGCTGCCCAGTTCGCGGGCCAGGCTGCGGGTCATGGCGATGATCGCGCCCTTGCTGGCGACATAGGCGAGCAGGTTCGGGGCGCCCCACAGCGGGGTATCGGAGGCCAGGTTGATCACCGCACCCTTGCCGCTGGCGCGCAGGGCCGGCAGGCAGGCTCGGGTCATCAGCCAGGTGCCACGGACGTTGACCTGCATGACCTGGTCCCAGGTGTCGATGTCCAGTTGCTCGCAGGTCTTGCCGCCGGAGTTGGTGATCGAGGCGTTGTTGACCAGACCGTCCAGGCCACCGAGCTCGGCAGTCGCGGCGGCGACGCACGCCTCAATAGAGGCGGGGCTACCCAGGTCGAGGGGCACGCCGGTCACCTGCAAGCCTTGCTCGCGCAGTTCACAGGCAGCCTGCTGCACGCGCTCGGCGAGGATGTCGGCGATCACTACCCGGGCACCGGCCTGGCCGATGGCCTGGGCGAAGGCATAGCCCAGGCCGCGGGCGCCACCGGTGACCAGCACGCGACGGCCTTCAAGCATGGTTTTGAATGGGCTCATCATTGGGTACTCAGCATGGCTTTGGGCAGGTAGTGCAGGACGCGCTTCTCGGCCCAGACCACCGCGCCGTAGGCCAGCACGCCAATCAGGGTGAGCATGACGATGGCGACGAAAACCCCGGCGGTGTTGCCCTGGCCTTCAGCGTCAACGAGCAGGAAGCCCAGGCCCTGGTTGCCGCCGACCAGCTCGCCGACGGTGACCCCGATCACTGCCAGGGTCGAAGCGATGCGCAGCCCGGAGAACAGTGCAGCCATGGCCGAAGGGAACTCCACCAGGCGGAAGATCTGCCAGCGGCTGGCGTTCATGGTGCGCACCAGGTTGATCATGTCCGGGTCGACGGTGCGGATCGCCGAGAGCACGTTGATCATCACCGGGAAGAACACGATGAGGATGGCGATGAGGATCTTCGGGTAGATGGTGTAGCCCAGCCACATCACGAACAGCGGCGCGAAGGCGACTTTCGGGGCGATCTGCAGGGCCAGGATGTACGGCGAAAGCATGGCCTCGGCCGACGGCGACAGGCCCAGCGAGACACCGATGGCGACGCCGAGCAGCGCGCCCAGGCCGAAGCCGACGATGATCTCGAAGGCGGTGATCAGGGTGTGTTGCAGCAGGCTGCTGGACTGCCACATGACCACGCTTTCCTGGGCCACGCGGCTCAGTTGCGGCATGACGAATTCGGGCATGCCGAGCAGGCCGGGGCCCCACTGCCAGAGCAGCAGGAACAGGATGAGCAGGGCGACGCTGCCGAGCACGGAGGTGTTGAGGTTTCTCATCGGGCTAATACCTTGTTATGCATCCAGGCTTATTGCGCAGCCGTGGTGGTTTCGATGAACTGGTTGCTGTAGAGCTCGTCGAGCTTGGGTTCCTTGGCGACGATGCCCTCGCTGACGTAGAACTTGCGTACCGCGTCGAGGCGCGCCGGGTCGATCTGGCCGAGTACGGTCTGGTTGGCGTAGACATGCTCGACATACAGGCGGAAGGTTTTCTCCAGCGCCGCTTCCTTGCCGGCATAGGCCGGTACTGCCTTGGCGAAAGTGGCGGCCGCGGCTTTCGGGTCCTGAATGATGTCGCGCATGCCTTGCAGGGTGGCCTGGACCACGCCGCCGACGATCTGCGGCTGGTGCTTGATGGCGTCGTCGGAGGCGAGAATCGCCTGGGCCATGCTTTCGAAAATCTCCGACTGCGGGATCAGGTTGATCTTCAGCCCTGCCTCTTCGGCGTTGACCACCCAGTCCGGCACCCCGGCCATGGCCTGGGCCTTGTTGGCCGAGAACAGTTGCCAGACGCCCGACGGGCCGGCGGCCTGGATGTCGACATCGGTCTTGCTCAAGCCGGCCTTGCGCAAGGACGCGAGCAGGGCGTAGTAGGTGGTGTCGGAGTAGGACATCACCGTCAGGGTCTTGCCCTTGAGGTCCTTGATCGACTGGATGTTCTCGCCGGCATTGGTGGCGATCATGGTCACGCCACCGGCACCGAGCACTGCCACGGCGCGCACCGGAATACCGTTGGCGCGGACCACGATCGGGGTGTCACCGATGGCACCGCCGAGCATCGCGTTGCCGGCGCCGATCTGTTTGGCGACATCGACGCCGCCCTTGGCGGCGATGAAGGTCAGGTCCAGGTCCCTGGCACTGTAGTAGCCCTTTTCCTTGGCAATGATCCACGGCGCGAAGGCTGGCGAGTTGGGCGGCGCGGGCAGCAGGTAGGTGACCTTGGTCGGTTCTGCCTGGGCAGTCAGCGCCAGGCCAAGGCCGAGGGCAATGACCGACGTCTGCGCGAGGCGTTGCAGGGACTTGAACATGCGTACTCCTGAATCGGTTGATGGGCCGTGAGGCGTTGATCAATGCAGTTCGGTGTCTTCGCCGACTTTCAGCAGTTCCATCAGGCGTCCCGCCAGCGGGCCGATTTCCGGCAGCTTGCGGCGCTCCAGCGGGTTGTCGCGAAACGGCAGGTCGACGTGGATTTCTTCGATGATGGTGCCGGGGCGGGCGCTCATGACCAGCAGGCGGTCGGACATGGCAATCGCCTCGACCAGGTCATGGGTGATGAACAGCGCGGTCTTCTTTTCTTCGAACAGCATCCGCGCCAGATCCTGTTGCAGGATCATCTTGGTCTGCGCATCGAGGGCCGAGAACGGCTCGTCGAGGAACAGCACCTGCGGGTCGATGGCCAGGGTCCGCGCCAGAGCTGCACGCTGGCGCATGCCACCCGACAGCTGGAATGGGTAGTGGTCGGCAAAGCCTTGCAGGTGGCAGCGATTGAGCAGATCTTCGGCAATCGGCTGGCGCTTGGCGGCGGCCATGCCCTGGATTTCCAGGCCCAGCTCGACGTTGCGGCGGATGCTGCGCCAGGGCATCAGCAGGTCCTTCTGCAACATGAAGGCGACCTTGCTCACCGGCCCGGTCACCGCTTCGCCGCCGACGAAGACTTCGCCTTCGCTGGGCCGGTAGAGGCCCGAGCCCATGTTGAGAATGGTGCTCTTGCCGCAGCCGGACGGGCCGATGATCGACACCACTTCGCCGCGACGAATCTTGAAATTCACTTCGCGAATGGCAAACGGTGCTTCGGACTTGCCCTTGGCCGGGAAACATTTGCCGACGTTGCGAAACTCGATTTCGGTCGGCTCCAGGTCTTCCCTGGAGTGCGGTGTATTCCATTGCGGGGTGATTGCGTACATCTCTTTCACAGCCATTGGGGAAGCTCTCTGGTCTGTTTTATAGGTGATACGCGGTTTAGTGCATGAACAATGCCAGTTGTGAACGCCCCTACGATTAAAGGTAAAAAGTCTTATTTATTAATGGCTTATGTGTTTTATAAGAAATCTTGAATGTTTTATATATGAAACAAGGTTTTCTATATGGCACGAAATTGCACAACAATTGCGCGAGGCAATTGTTGATGCAAGCAAAGAGGGCTGTATTCGGTAACGGAAGTGAAACACTGGTTTCATAGGTGAAACCAGAAACGATGGGATTGACTACCTGTCGTTGTAGGAGCGAATTTACCGGAGCGCCGGACCGCCGCGATGGACTGCGCAGCAGTCCCATTTGTTGGGGGCCGCGTTGCGCCCCATCGCGGATGAATCCGCTCCTACACGCGTGCCGGCTTGAGCACCAGCCACAGCGCCACGGCAATCAACATCCCGCCATACAGATGCGCCATCGACAGCGGCTCGTCCAGCAGCCAGGCCCCCCAGAGCACCCCGAACGCCGGGATCATGAAGGTCACGGTGCTGGCCTTGACCGGGCCGATTTCGCTCAGCAGGCGGAAATAAAGAATGTAGGCAAACGCGGTACACACCAGGCCCAGGCCCAGCAGCGACAGCCACACCTGCCAACCGCCCCAGCTCGCCGGTGGCTGGGTCATCACGCTGTAAGCGAACAGCGGTAACAGCAACAAGGTCGCGCCCATCATGCTTCCCAGCGCCGACAAGCGGCTGTCGAGTCCGCCCTGTTGGTCAAGCCAGCGCCGCGCAAGAAAGCCGGCAAAGCCGTAACAGGTGGTTGCCGCCAGGCACGACAGGGCGCCTTGCAGTAACTGCAGGTCAAATGCGACCGGCCCGGCACCGCTAAGAATGCCGACCCCGAACAGGCCGAGGAAAATCCCGCAGAGTTTGCTCAGGGTCATCGGCTCACGGAAGAACAGCACGCCAATCAGCACACCCATCAACGGTGTGGTGGCGTTGAAGATCGCCGAGTACCCGGCCGGCAGCACCTGGGCCGCGATTGAATAAAGGGTGGCGGGTATTCCCGAGTTGATCATGCCCAGCACCAGGCAGGCCTTGAGCTTGCCGTTGAAATCCCAGCGCACCCGCAGCAGGGCGAGAATCACCAGCAGGCCAAGACAGGCGATCGACACCCGAAAGAAGGCGGTGGGCACGGTGCCGAGCACCGGCGCGATGATGCGCATGAACAGAAAGCTGGCCCCCCACACTGCGGCAAGTGTCAACAGACGGGTGATGGCGATGGGGCTCATGGGCTCTCCGGGTCCTTTGGGGCGGGACGCGAGTTTACTTTACATCGCCGGGTCTGCTCTCTCCCTTTCTTGCGCTGAAATTCCCGAGGCGGTGAGTTTGGCCGATACAGCCGTGTCGCCGGGCTTTCCCTGCCATCGGCGACTGGCTAAGCTCAGGCTTCGACATTCCCGTAGAGGTCTGATGTATGCCCCAGCACTGGCCGGCCGCCGATATCGCCCGGATGATCCTCGATGGCTTCGACGATTACCGTGAGCATTTTCGCCAGATCACCATTGGCGCCCGCGCCCGTTTCGAGCAGGCTCAGTGGCAACAGATCCAGAGTGCTTCGGCGGCGCGTATCAACCTCTATGAGGAAAAGGTCAGCGAGGTCAGTACCTGGTTGCATCAGGCGTTCGACGCCGAGGTATTACTGGAGGTAGGGCAGTGGCCGCTGGTCAAGAGCGCGTATATCGGGCTGATTGATCCGCGTCTGGACGATGAACTGTCGGAGACCTGGTACAACTCGATCTTCTGCAGCCTGTTCAGTCATGACCTGATCAGTGACGGGTGCATGTTCATCCATACCACCCGGCCCTCGTTGCGCAGTCACGAGCGCGCGGCGCAAACCCGCACCTATCGGCCACAGGGCGGCTTGGCCAGCGTCCTGACGCAAGTCTTTGCGGATTATTGCTTTGACGTGGCTTACGGTGACCTTGCCGGCGACCTGGCGCGGCTCGAAGGTCAGCTGCGCGAAAACCTGCCGGACTGGGTGTG
>OEPS010000037.1_pt1 | contig 48100 bp, 44 predicted proteins | sample 1539411 | NCBI WGS metagenome assembly OEPS01 (sample SAMN02671747, study PRJEB22543) | soil metagenome | biome: bacteria | place: China:Hunan Province, Lengshuijiang City | collected 2012-10-15 | depth 0.08m m
TGGCCTTTAGTTACGGTGAGTGATTCAATTCGACCTTCTGTAGTTGCTTTAATGATAATGTTGCCGTTCGCATTCGATTCAACTAACTGGTTTTTATAATCATTTATTTGATTTTGCTGAGAAGAAATTTGGTTGTCAAAATCAGCAATTTTAGTGATTTTGTCACTATTTAACTGCGTGATTTGCGATTCCAGTTGCATTTTCTGACTAACCAGAGACTGATATGTACTCTGCTGTTGAAAATATAGTGAGTGTTGATAGTTATACTGATCTTTAGTAATCAATCCATCACTTAAATACTTATCATAACTGGAAAGATTATCATGCATTTTTTTTAAGCCAGTCTGAGCAGTAGCTAACATGCGATTGGTTTCTTTTAACGAATCACTGGTCGTCTTTAGCTGCTTTTCTAAAGATAAAGTTGTCTCTACTTTATTATGATTGAGCTTGGTAATAATATCTTCGGCGTTAGATATTTTTTCATTAATGACTGTTATTTGTGCCGCACTAACATTTCCTGTAGACGTGTTTCGGGAAATGTCAATTTCATATAAAGGTTGTCCTTTGGTTACTATCTCACCGACTTTAACGTATTGGGCAATGACAAACCCTTGTTGCGGTGCGTAAACGTTGACAGAATGAGGTAAAGTGATTACTTCCCCACGGACATCAATACGCTGGGTAAAGGAAAAAAATATAGTTGTGGCTATTAAGGTAATAATAAAGAAAAATGAAAGCAATACAACAAGCCATGCTGGAAGCCCTGCAAGCAACAGTGCCTTTCCTTTCCAGTGATGTTTTTTGTATTCGATCGCTTCCTTGCGATATATTTTTCTCAACATGATACTCACTTACTGAAAATTAAAAGGCCCAATACATCAGGCCTTATTTAATAATTGACTGGCTCAATAAAATATTGAGTCAGTTATGAGCGCTAAACTTAGTTGCTCCAGAAATTAAAGGTACCGTCGAAAATACCACCAACGCCCATTTTCGCATATTCGAGGGTCAAATCCCATCCGACAACACCTGCTGCAATACCAAAGCAAACACCACCAAGAATTACCCCAGCGACCATACCCACGCCCTGACCGATGGAGCCGATACCAAAGAGACCACCGCTTACGCCACCCCAGCGGCCTGCAAATGCTGTACCTGCCAGAGCGCCCAGAGAAGCTCCAAGCGCGATGGCACTAATTTCTTTAACAGCCCAGGTTGCGATATCAGATAACGTATCAGTCAGCGCGCCGCCAGAAATTTCTTCCATTTCGAATACAGTTAATTGTTGCATGATTAGTCCTTTAACTAAAATTAAAATTATATATTCATTCCAGACCAGAAGTTGGTCCGCAGTGAAGATAGTCGTTGCTGTAGTATGAATCAACTCAACTCAATATGAATTGTTTATGAAGTTTTAGTGTTGATACTGAATCTAATCTAAATAATTCAGATGTTCACAGAAACTCAATAGAGTTTAGTTCACTATGGTTGACTGTTATTATTAATGTGCTTGGGTTTAATTGTGAAATAAAAAAGGTGGATGATGGCATCCACCTTTTATTGCGAGAGTGGTTGTGTTACTCTTCCTGAATTACAACTTCAAGAATAGCTTTAACATGACCGGCCGTGACTTGGGTACTATTGTCGCTCATGCGATAATAGTCGGCGGTGAAGTTAAAGCTTTGTGATGCTTTTGCGTTGGAAAAACTGTATGCCTCGGCATCATAAAATATAATGGGGTTATTGTCTTTTTTGAAAATAATGCCAACATTGTTTGCTGCTTCGCTTCCGGTTAGCATATTATCGATGATTCCATCCCCGGCGGAGCTGGTACCATTAACAGGGTTAAACCAGTAGTAAAGTTTGTTGCCAATTGAACCTGTTGGGCATGTAACATCCATTGTGATGGTTTTCTGTGAGGGAGTCGTAGCACCTCGCGAAATTGACATTAGCGTGTTTTTTTCAATTCTATTTAAGGTAATTTGACTGGGTCCAGATACTGAAATATTACAGGAGGTCGCTTTATAGGAAATACTCTTGAACTTCAGAGTCGCGGTCATCAATAAACGATCGGCGGCTCTGGGGTTAGTGCTTAAGTTACCAGCTGAAAATTTAAATACTGGGTCAGTACTGACACCGGATGTATCAATGACAGGCTTCGTTTTGATTAACCATACCGTCATAAATCTATAATCATCATTAGATTCCTTTATAGGCACGATCATTGATTGAGCCACAGCAGGTTTAATTGAACCATTTTTACTGTCCAGAATATCTGAAAACTGGAAACCAATACCATCAATCCCGGTTTCATAGACTGGTTTTCCCATTATACCGGTGACACCCGCGACCTCAGGAGCGGTTGACGTAATAATATACTGATCTCCCAGTAATTTATTGCAATCAAATGTTTTATAGGCTCCGGTGCCGACTTTTTTTGTATACAGGACTGTTCCTACCGGTATTGTTGGATCCGTTGCGATTTTAGGACTTAAGTTGAACATTGCTTGTCCTGCGGAACCATAATAATCGCATTTGGCAATTACCTCGCTACAACAGCATAGTAGGGATAAAAAAATAAGTATTTTTCTCATTCTTTATTGTTCCTTGGTCAATATTAGCGACAAACCGTTTCGATTTGACTGATGCCAGATGCTTTGCCTTCCCTGGCCGGTAAACTAAAGGAGGCGTTGCACTGCTGCGCGGCGCTTTTGCCCCACTGGACGTTAAGGATCCCGGTCTGTTGCAGGCCGGACATATAGACCATACCGGCGTCGCTGACGATGCTTGGCTGCGACTTGTTGTCGCCGGCGAGCAGGACCATCGCGCCATAAGGCACGTCCTGGCCGCTGGCTGTTTTCAGATGGACAAATGCGCGCTGGCCGATATTCCCGGCATAATTGGCCCGCACGATGGCGCCGCGCGTCGGAACGACGCTTTGCGTCGTTTCCGGCAGCTCCATATCTTCGCCAAGCGTGGTGCTGTCCAACGTAATATCAGTACGGCGGTAAGGCGTAACGTATGGGACGATGGCGTAGCCACGATAGTCAGTGGAAATGGTGTTGTCGTTAGCGAGTCTGACGTTATCCAGTCCTGGCGCTTTAACCAGTACGGCGGCGTCGGTGATATCCTGACCGAGTGTGATGCCATCAGCATGGGCAAGGATGCTGCCGTTGGCTCCGTAGTCAATGCGTTCGCTATCGCGATCGTAACTGTAGCCGGCATTGACGCTGCCGCGGGAACCGTTATAGGTCGCGCGCATATCGCCACTGTAGTATTCCCGGTTGCTGTACCCTTGCTGCAGGCTCCATTCCAGGCTGTCGTTCTCAAGCGCGTTACCACCGATGGAAACGGACTGATCGGTAGACCCCGGATTGCTGTTGGTTAACTGATAGCTGGTATAAGTGCCCGGTAGCCAGTTGCTCAGCGGCACGGTTACGGTCAAAGTGATGCGCTGATCGTCCTGGGCGTCTTTTCCGGAGTTATCCCCACTCCAGGTATAGCGGTTATAGCTATAACCCAGGTAATAGTTCACATTGCGTAAGCCTCCGTTGTACCCTACGCTGATCGACTTGTTGGTGCGCTTATCGTCCCAGTAATCTTCAATCAATCCGCTTATCGAAAGGCTACCAAGACCTTTACCCAGGCTTTGGTTCAGCGTCAGGTTGGTCCGGTTGCGCAGCGAGCGAGGAGTGTAGTTGCCATCATTGGAATAACTATCCAACACTTCAGAGAGCGTATTAAATCCGTGGGTGGAATAGCGGTAGCCAGCGATAGTCACGTTAGTACCGGTTTCGATAATATTTTTCCCGTAACGGACACGCCATGACTGTCCTGAGGTCTTTTCGTCGTCTTTCATTTTTGACCAGGCCTGAGTGACGTCTGCCGAGGCGGCGCCAAGCTCGCCGAGGTTATAACCAAGTCCTGTTGACAGCGCCTGGTAGTGCGATGCGGCCTGCATCCCGCCATAAAGCGTCAGACTGCTGGAGACACCGTAGGTCGCGGTGGCCTGGGTAAAGGGGGCCTCATCGACTCCGCCATCGTAAGGACGGTATTTACCTGAAGTAATCTCATACTCGAACTGATCTTCACGTACCATTACCGGCAGCGTAGCGAACGGTACGACAAACTCTTGCTTAGAACCGTCGGACTCTTCCACGGTGACGTAAAGGTCGCCGCTACCGCCGCTCGGGTACATATCAGTGATTTCAAACGCGCCAGGCGCTACGTAGGTCTGGTATACCTGGTAACCGTTTTGTTTAATTAAGACGCGGGCGTTGGTTTTGGCGATACCACGGATAATCGGCGCATAGCCGCGCATACTTTCCGGCAGCATTGATGTATCGGTGGCCAGTTGAATACCGGTAAACGGTACGCTGTCAAAGATGCCGGAGAGTGACGAGCTCTCACCCATCACAAGGTTACTGTTGATTGGGCGAATGCTGCGCTGCATATAGAGATAAGCGGAATCCCAATCACCCCCATCGCCGTTATTTTTATTCCAGGTGCTGAGGTTACGGATACGCCATGGGCCAACGTTGAGGCCAGACTGCAGGTTCAGGCTGTAGTATTCGTCATTGGCCTGCATGTCGTTTGAACCGCTGAACTGATAGTTCACCAGCAGGGCGTTGATGCCGTCATCAAACTGATCCGGTGGAATATATCCCTGCGCCGTGGTAGATAGTGCCGCCTGAGGAATGGATATATTCAAGCGCTGGACGGTAAAGTCAAAATCCGCTTTGGTATCCGGGATGACTGAAAGATTGGCGCAGCCGTTTTTATCCTCGACCAGTTCGGGAAAGGCTTTAACGCGAACGCCGTACTCCGCTAACGTTTTCAGGCTCAGGCAGGGCACCAGGGCGGGCTCTCGATTATTCCCGGTGGCACGGCTATTCGCTACAAACTTCATTGTCCTGGTATCCAGATAGCGGCCATTAAACATGATATCGACCCGATAATCCCCCGGAGCCTGTGCGTTCTGCGTCTGGAAAATAGATAAGTCGGGGGTGGTTGATGGATCGCTGCCATTCAATGAGCTAATGAATGAGGGATCGAAAAAGTCACGTGCTTGCGCTTTATTATTCAAACCAGAAAGCAATGCCGGAAGCATTGCGAGAAAGACCGCGGATAGTTTGAATAATCCATTATTCTTATTTGGCATAGACACATCCCTATAATGATAAAATAAAATTCTTATTACAGCGATGAGGAATAGAGCGATCCTGCTCCGCCATAATCATTGACGACTTTCCAGTTGACGCTGGATGCATTGATATTTTCTTTTAAGGTTACTTCTTTGGTTGCCATTGGGGCGACGGAGTTGACTTCCGGCTTCACTTCTTTGCCACCAATTTGAACACTTTGGAAATAGAAGAAAAACGGTGTCGGATTTTTAATCGTCAGTTTAGTGCCTGCTTTCCGCCATTCGAGTTTTTTGGCTTCAATGTTTGGCGAAAGGTCGAAAAGTGCTTTTGGACGATAAACCAGGCGCATGCGGTGGCGGACCGCCAGTTGAATAGTATTGGCGCTGGCTTTCTCATCATCCGCCGGCGGGATAGCCATCACGTTAAAATAGTATATAGATTCCCGGTCGTTCGGGGCATTGACGTTTCCGGTTGAAAACAGGCGTACGGTATTCTGCTGTTTACCCTCAAGGCGAAACAGCGGAGGGGTAGCCATAAAAGAGGGCGTTTTCCCTGCCGGCGCTTCAACCCAGGATTTAATTAGATAGGGAATATCATCTTTATTTTCGATTTGCGCGGTGATTTCACGCGCACCTTCTTTATAGAGGTAGCGGGTGGATTCAATCACAATACCAGCATGGGCAATACTACTGAGGAGTAATGCACAGGATGCGGTGAGATTTAATAAGTTCCTGAACATGGTTTTTCTCTGAATGCGAAAAAGGGCCCGCCGTGAAGCGGAGCCCTTCGGGGAAAAATTAGAGGGTGTAATCGATAGTAAAGGTCGCAACGCCTTTAACCGGACCTTCGGTAACCGGAGTTGTGGCGTTCACTTTCACATAACCAGTGGTGTACTTCAGCTGAGTGCCGCTAGCCGCAGTGTAGCTTTCGGTCATGAGGTCAGAACCGTCGAAGCCTACGCGGTGTGCATCACGTACGCGCTGGATACCGATACCAATACCGGTAGCGCCGCCAGGTGCGGTGTTGTCCAGGATGTTAGCATTGGTGGACGTACCGGTCACATTGACGGTTACAGCGGTAACCGGAGTGGTGCTACCCTGTGCGCAGTCTTTCACGTCAAAACCGAAGTCCTGAGTTTTAAACAGAGCACCAGCCGCTTCAGCATTCGCTTCGGTAGTGGTCACGGTCATCAGCTGAACGATACCGTTGTTCAGGGTACCAGTCGGAGTCACCACGCAAGAGTTAGCCGCATCAGATACTTCACCCATCACAGTTACCTGAGCGGTGTTGGTTGCCATTGCCTGAGCACTCAGCACTGCAGATGCAGCGACCATTACAGCTACGATTGTCTTTTTCATTTAATTAATCCATTTATAGATACTAAAGTCCTGAATAAAGGCTGGGCTCGGTTGTTAATTATTGGTAGGGCTAATAACTAACATTCCACTATCTACGCCTGCGCTCTATCGTTTTCTATCTCCTGCCTCTGCTAATACGTATACATACGTATACATAGAGCCTAATGAGCTGGAGCGCCGATAAATTTATGTCTAAGTAAGATAAAATGCATGTGAATTCTTCCTGAATTTAAATGTGCATTTTTGAAGGCTATAGATTCATATGATGGTGTAACTGATAATAATGACCATGGAGCAAAGGTATAGTCTCAAAAATCTATCTTCCATTCGATTCAAATATCATGTTAACCTTATCTTTGTTCCAGCATTGAGGCTGGTGTCTAATACTTGAATTTATCTAATCTGGTAGGTTTATAGGGATGTATCCTGATTTTTAAAGATGAAATTGAATCGTTATTCATCTTTATTTCACAAAATTAATGAGGGCGGAGAGGGATTATGATATTCAATGAATATATCATTAATAATGAAGTTATTTTCAAAGTAAATACTAATGAGCTCCAGCCTCTTGGTGATAACGGTGAGGAAGTGACGTTGAATGCACCCACGGCCCGTTGTCTGCAGCTTTTATTAGAAAGCAATGGAAAAGTTATATCCAGAGAAGAATTTTTAGATACGGTATGGAAAACCAGAGGTGTGGTTGTGTCTCAAAATACCTTTTATCAAAATATCTCTCTATTAAGGAAATCCTTGCTTAAAGCCGGACTGTCACAAGATATTATTGTCACAGTCAGGCAGCGCGGGTTTGTTCTGGCCTCTGGCTCACAAGTTTCATCGTTTTTTAGAACGGATGATTCTGAGTCTGAAGGACCGTTAAACGTACAGGTAATAACGAATGCCCCTTCTCCACCGGTAGAAAGAAAAATAGTTAACAAGATCGTCAATTCTAAAGAGGTAAGGGAAAGTATTATAGATAATAAAAAAGTCGTATTTAAACTTCCTGGCTGGTTTTTAACACTTTTAGTCGCTATGGTTGTGGCCAACATACTTTCTTTGTTGTGGTAAACAACAATTCATCAAAAGTATTATAACAAGCTTTTATTAATACCTTTAATATATGGGAAGGTAATGTAGTGGTCAGAATGTTAAATTCATTTACCCCCGAGCCTCGGAGAATAAACGTTAATTGTTGAATAAGTAGTCTGCCAGGCTGTGCCCGGCAGACAGATAATTAATACTGCTTTAAACCCAAATCAAGCGGCGTTTTGCTTGGCTCACCGCCAATTTCCCGCGCTAGCTTTGGTACCAGATAGCCTGACACCAGCGTTAGCAACTCACGCATAATGGCCCGTGCTTCTTCATCACTCACCATGAAGTGCGCTGCGCCCTGGACTTTATCCAGCACATGCAGGTAATAAGGCATGACTCCGGCATCAAATAAAGCATTGCTCAGCTTTGCAAGAGTCTGCGCATTATCGTTTACCTCTCTAAGGAGTACGCTCTGGTTCAGTAGCGTAACGCCCGCCATGCGAAGCCTTTTCATCGCTGCACGAAATTCATTATCTATTTCGTTAGCATGGTTGATGTGGTTCACCAGCAGCACCTGCAACGATGATGCAGAGATACGCGCCACCAGCGTGTCAGTAATACGAGCAGGAATGACCACTGGTAAACGGCTGTGAATGCGCAGACGTTTGATGTGAGGAATCGCTTCCAGCTGCGTCAACAGCCAATCAAGCTCATGATCCTTCGCCATCAGCGGGTCGCCACCGGAAAAGATGATTTCATCCAGTTCCGTATGAGCCGCAATGTACTCGAGGGCTGTCTGCCAGTTACGTTTATTGCCCTGATTTTCAGCATACGGGAAGTGGCGACGGAAACAATAACGGCAGTTTACCGCGCATCCGCCTTTAACCAGCAGTAAGGCGCGATTGCTGTATTTATGCAGCAGTCCGGGCACTACGCTGTGCTGTTCTTCCAGCGGATCCGTGGAATATCCCGGCGCGGTAATAAACTCATCTTGAGAGGTAAGTACCTGACGAAGAAGAGGATCGTTAGGGTTGCCTGGTTCCATTCGGGCAATAAATGCCCGCGGGACACGCAGTGCGAACAGGCGCTTTGCATCGCGTCCTGCCAATAGATTCGCATCAGCGTCTACATTTAAAAGATGCAGCAGTTCATCAGGACTGGTCACAACATCGGCAAGTTGCGTTAACCAATCTTCTCTGGATGGGGTATTTAGGGTTACAATATGCGCCATTTTGTGGCTTAGCTACCAGTTAACAATTTCAGAGGGCCTTATGGCGACTTACTATAGCAACGATTTTCGTGCCGGTCTTAAAATCATGATGGACGGCGAACCTTATGCAGTTGAAGCCAGTGAATTCGTTAAACCAGGTAAAGGTCAGGCTTTTGCGCGCGTTAAGCTGCGCCGCCTGCTGACTGGTACCCGCGTAGAGAAAACCTTCAAGTCTACAGATTCTGCTGAAGGTGCGGACGTTGTCGATATGAACCTGACTTACCTGTATAACGACGGTGAGTTCTGGCACTTCATGAATAACTCTACTTTTGAACAGCTGGCCGCTGACGCTAAAGCCGTTGGCGACAACGCTAAATGGCTGCTGGATCAGGCTGAATGTATCGTGACTCTGTGGAACGGTCAGCCAATTTCTGTTACCCCGCCGAACTTTGTTGAGCTGGAAATCGTTGAAACCGATCCAGGCCTGAAAGGCGATACTGCTGGTACCGGCGGTAAACCTGCAACTCTCTCCACTGGCGCCGTGGTTAAAGTTCCGCTGTTCGTACAGATCGGCGAAGTCATCAAAGTGGATACTCGCTCTGGTGAATATGTATCCCGCGTGAAGTAATTTATGCGATGAGATGGTTGGCGCAGCGTGATGCTGCGCCCTCTACAGCACGAAATGACAGGCAAGGAAGATGCAGCAGACACTCAAGATTTTGATACTGATATTTCTGAGCGGTTCACTTCTTGCGGGATGCAATACGGCTCGTGGCGTTGGTGAAGATATCCAGAGTCTCGGTCATGCTATTTCTCACGCCGTCAGCTAGTTTTTAGTTCATCAGGCAATTCTTATTCATATTCATAATCTCCACGCTCCTGCTGGCCCACTTCCGTAATTTCTTTTTCTCCGAAAAAACGCTGAGATTCCCTCATCCTGAACCAGGTTGTCTATGCTTATAAGGCACGATAACTAAAACTGGTAAATTAAGGATAACATCATGGTAAAAAAAGCGATTGCAGCGGTCTTTACGGTTTTGGTCCTCTCCTCAGCATTGACCGGATGTAACACAACGCGCGGTGTTGGTCAGGATATTTCAGATGGCGGTAATGCTATTTCTGGTGCAGCAACCAAAGCTCAGCAATAGACCGTGGCGGTACGGCCACAGGTCGTACCGTTCTTCCTCCCATTTGCTACATTGTGTATAATTCCCGCGATTTTTCATCTACCTTACGGGACGACCCGTAAGCGTTTCACATCTGGGGACGGCCCCATTAAAGGAGCCATATGTCCTGGTTAGTGCTGTTTATCGCTGGTCTGCTGGAAGTTGTCTGGGCAGTCGGTCTGAAATATACCCACGGCTTTAGTCGCCTGGTGCCAAGCGTGATAACCATCGCTGCGATGGTTATCAGCATGGCGCTGTTGTCATGGTCGATGAAAACGCTACCTGTGGGAACGGCTTACGCGGTTTGGACCGGGATTGGCGCAGTCGGCGCAGCGATCACGGGGATTATCCTGCTTGGAGAATCCGCCAGCCCGATGCGCATTGCCAGCCTGGCGTGTATCGTGATTGGTATTATTGGCCTGAAAATTAGCGCTCATTGATAATGCTGATTGACCCATAATAGTTTACTCACGTCGAAGCCCTGCCGGGTGGCAATGTCCAGCATCTGCTGCTTTACTTCCGGCGGGATCTTCGGCGTGCGCGCCAGCAGCCACAGATAGTCGCGGTCTGGTCCGCAAACCAGCGCGTAGCGATATTCTTTATCCAGCGCAATCACATTATAGCCGCCGTAGAAGGGGCCGAAAAATGAGACTTTCAGCGCGGCGCGAGTGGCCTCTCCGGTAAAGTAGGCAACGCCGTCGGTTTTCTGCCACATTCCCCGGTCTGGGTTGTATCCCTTATTTACCACGTCCAGCCCTCCATCATCGCGCAGGCTATAAGTCGCCGTGACTTTTTCTAAGCCGCTTTCAAAATTGTGATCGAAGCGCGCAATCTCATACCAGGTACCAAGGTAGCGCTGAGTAGTGAATGGGCTGACTACGGTTACGCCAGGGGGAGGTGTCGGAGTGGTACAGGCTGCAAGCAGAAATGAAGCGGCAACAACCGCAATGATGGGTAGCAGACGCATGATAATTTCCTTGCCGTTTTTAAACTAAGTGTAGATTCAGGCAGGAAAAATACGGCAGAATTTTCTTCAGAAGAGAGCCCGGTAACATAATGCTACCGGGCTTGTCTTAGCCGCAGTAAAAGCAGCGTGCGGATATCAGTTTAGATGAACAATATGCCGACCAGAGTGACGACGGTCAGAATCGCCGCAAGGCCGTAGAAAACCCACTTACCGTTAGGTACGTGAATTTTCAAATCGTGCATCGCATGGTGAATACGGTGCAGTCCGCACCACAGCGGCAGAACAATCATCAGGAAAATAAATGCACGGCCAATAAAGCTCTGGGCAAAACTCAGCACGCGTTCGTAGCTGAAGGCGTCTGCGGGAGCCAGACCGAGCGGCATCATGATACCGACCAGCAGCACAATGACCGGAGCGACAATCGCTCCCCACATGCCGCCAGCGCCAAATAGCCCCCAGAATACCGGCTCATCAGAACGTTTTGGTTTGGGATTAATCATTCCAGCCTCCTTACCAGAACAGGGCGACAAACAGGATGACTACGGTCACGACCGCAGTGACGACCCAAAGCCCTTTTATAATTGGCTCTGGCCCCATTTTCTCGCCTTTAACAATGATATTGGCGGCTTTCGGCGCCAGTTCAAACCAGGTTTTGGTATGCAGCAGCGCGGCTGCAAGCGTGATCAGGTTCAGGATCACGACTATCGGGTTTTGTAGAAAACCGACATACCCCGCCCAGCTCTCCGCGCCGTGCTTCAGCGCGAACAGCCCGTAAATCAGCACGATGCTGAACCAGACCGTAGGCACCGCCGTTCCTTCGCGCAGCATATAGAAGCGATAAAACGGCAGCTTTTTCCACCAGGTGGACGGCATCGGCCGCACGTAGGGTTTGCGTTTAGTCGTCATACTGCACTCCTTAGCGTGGTTTCAGGGTAGCGATAAGAAAGTCTTTCGAGCTTTCTACCTTGCCCTGCTGGATCGCGGCCGCCGGGTCGACGTGTTTAGGGCAGACTTCGGAGCAGTAGCCCACGAAAGTACATGTCCAGACGCCATTCTGACCGTTAAGCTGCGCCATACGTTCCTTCTTACCGTGGTCGCGGCTATCTTCGTTGTAACGATGGGCGAGGGTGATCGCCGCCGGACCGATAAACTCCGGGTTCAGGCCAAACTGCGGGCAGGCCGCGTAGCACAGGCCACAGTTGATGCAGCCGGAGAACTGGTGGTACTTCGCCATTTGCGCCGGCGTCTGCTTGTTTGGTCCCTGATCCGGCGTGCGCGGGTTGCCGATAATGTATGGCTTAATGGCTTCCAGGCTTTCGATAAAGTGGGTCATATCGACCACCAGATCGCGCTCAATCGGGAAATTGGCCAGCGCCTCAACCTTAATACCTTTGGTGTATTCACGCAGGAAGGTTTTACAGGCCAGTTTTGGAACCTTGTTCACCATCATGCCGCAAGAACCGCAAATCGCCATACGGCAGGACCAGCGATAGCTAAGGTCCGGTGCGAGGTTATCTTTGATGTAACCCAGAGCATCAAGCAGCGAGGTTTGTTCATCGTAAGGAACTTCATAGAAAGCGCTGTGCGGTGCTACGTCCACCTCCGGATTGTAGCGCACGACTTCAACTTTCATGTTTTTCATCTCAGCCATTCGTCGTCTCCTTCTTCTCGGCTGCTTCCGCTTCAGCGCCGTACACGCGTTTTGCTGGCGGCAGAGTGGTGATTTTTACATCACTATACTCCAGACTTGTATTGCCGTCGGCATCGCGGAAGGCGAGGGTATGCTTAAGGAAGTTGACGTCGTCGCGCTCGGTGCAGCCTTCATCCAGACGCTGATGCGCGCCGCGAGACTCTTTACGAGCAAGGGCGGAATGAGCCATACATTCGGCGACGTTCAGACCATGACCCAGTTCGATGGTATAAAGCAGGTCGGTATTGAAGACGCTGGAGGTATCGGTGATACGCACGCGCTTGAAGCGCTCCTGCAGCTCGGCCAGCTTATCAACCGTTTTCTGCATGAGCTCCGGCGTACGGTAAATGCCGCAGCCTTCTTCCATCGACATACCCATTTCGTCACGGATTTTCGCCCAGTTCTCGTTACCCTCCTGGTTAACCAGATCTTTCAGGCGCTTCTCAATATCGACGACCTGCGCATCCAGCGCGGCGCTATTAGCCTCGCCCGCTTCGGCTGCGCGCAGCATGGCCTGTTCACCGGCCAGACGGCCAAAGACCACCAGTTCTGCCAGGGAGTTAGAGCCAAGGCGGTTGGCGCCGTGCAGGCCCACAGAGGAACATTCGCCGACGGCAAACAGTCCTTTGATGCGGGTTTCACACTGCTGATCGGTTTCGATCCCGCCCATGGTGTAGTGCGCGGTTGGACGCACCGGAATCGGATCTTTCACCGGATCGACACCAACGTAGGCCTTTGACAGCTCACAGATAAACGGCAGACGTTCAAGCAGCTTTTTCTCGCCTAAATGGCGCAGATCGAGATAAACCACATCGCCTCGCGGCGTTGGGATCGTGTTGCCCTTGCGCCATTCGTGCCAGAAAGCCTGGGAGACTTTGTCGCGTGGGCCCAGCTCCATATATTTGTTTTTCGGTTCGCCCAGCGGGGTTTCCGGACCCATGCCGTAATCCTGCAGATAGCGGTAGCCGTTCTTGTTGACCAGAATACCGCCTTCACCGCGACAGCCTTCCGTCATCAGAATACCGGAACCTGGCAGTCCGGTGGGGTGATATTGAACGAACTCCATGTCACGCAATGGTACGCCGTGGCTGAGCGCCATGCCCATACCGTCGCCGGTGACGATCCCGCCGTTGGTATTGTAACGATACACGCGTCCTGCGCCGCCAGTCGCCAGGATTACCGCGTTGGCGCGGATCTGTACCAGCGTTCCTTCCATCATATTCATTGCGACCAGACCACGGGCCTGACCGTCATCAACCAGGATATCGAGGACAAAATGCTCATCAAAGCGCTGGATTTGCGGGAATTGCAGGGAGGTCTGGAACAGGGTATGCAGCATATGAAAGCCGGTTTTATCGGCTGCGAACCAGGTTCGTTCGATCTTCATACCGCCGAATCGCCGGACGTTGACGCTACCGTCCGGACGACGGCTCCACGGGCATCCCCACTGTTCGAGCTGGGTCATTTCCGTCGGGCAGTGATGAACGAAGTAGTCAACGACGTCCTGCTCACACAGCCAGTCGCCGCCTGCTACGGTGTCGTGGAAATGGTACTCAAAGCTATCATGATCCTGCGCGACGGCTGCGGAACCCCCTTCAGCAGCAACGGTATGGCTGCGCATAGGATAGACTTTTGAAATTAGAGCGATTTTAGCATTTGGATTAGCTTGCGCGGCGGCTATTGCAGCACGAAGACCTGCTCCGCCTGCGCCAATTACGGCAAGATCGGCTTGAAAAGTTTGCACGACATTCCTCCAGTTTTTGTTTATTTCGCCGCCGGGCTGGCGAAAACGTATCACTGCTCCTTTATAGGTAAGGAGTATAGCCGTACGGCTGTGAGGGAAAATTGACGTGTTCGATTTTTTTATCGTTATGTGCGGTTGTTTATCTATATCCTTTATGTTTTTGGGGTATCAATAAATTAAACTTATGTAACTCGCGTACGCTTTCGCACAAAATTTGTTTCATTCTCCGGTTACGAGTAGACTTCGTGCCCTTGTTTCAAATCGGAGAAAGAACCATGAGCGAAACGGCAACCTGGCAGCCGAGCGCATCCATTCCAAATCTTTTAAAACGCGCAGCGGTAATGGCGGAAATTCGTCGTTTCTTTACCGACCGCGGCGTGCTGGAGGTGGAGACGCCCTGCATGAGTCAGGCGACGGTGACGGATATCCATATGGTTCCGTTTGAGACGCGTTTCGTAGGGCCGGGCCATTCTCAGGGGATGAATCTGTATCTGATGACCAGTCCGGAGTACCACATGAAGCGTCTGCTGGCGGCCGGTTGCGGTCCGGTGTTCCAGCTGTGCCGTAACTTCCGTAACGAAGAGATGGGGCGCCATCATAACCCGGAATTCACTATGCTGGAGTGGTATCGTCCGTGCTATGACATGTACCGGCTGATTAACGAGGTAGACGATCTGCTACAGCAGGTACTCGACTGCCAGCCAGCGGAAAGCCTTTCTTATCAGCAAGCCTTTCTGCGTTATCTGGAAATCGACCCGCTATCGGCGGATAAAACGCAGCTGCGCGAAGTGGCGGCGAAGATGGATTTGAGCAATATTGCCGACACCGAAGAAGATCGGGATACGCTGCTCCAGCTGCTTTTTGTTATAGGCGTCGAGCCGCATATTGGTAAGGATCGGCCGACGTTTATTTATCACTTCCCGGCCAGCCAGGCGTCGCTGGCGCAAATCAGCACCGAAGATCACCGCGTGGCGGAGCGTTTTGAGGTCTATTACAAAGGGCTCGAACTGGCAAATGGTTTTCATGAACTGACTGACGCGCGTGAACAGCGGCAGCGGTTTGAACAGGATAACCGCAAGCGTGCGGCTCGCGGCCTGCCGCAGCAGCCAATTGATTATAATCTGCTGGCCGCGATGGAGGCAGGTCTGCCGGATTGTTCCGGCGTGGCGATGGGCGTTGACCGCATTGTCATGCTGGCGCTGGGTGCAGAAAGCATCGGTGAAGTTATCTCCTTTACCGTCGATCGCGCCTGACATGCCTCTCCGCTTCCCTTTCAACGATGCAAAGGGAAGCCGCTCTTACTGGTCTGAACAGACCCCAGGTTCCCCTTAGCCATTTGTCGAAACCACGCTTTGACAGCGTTCTCGACCGCTGTTGTTAAGCTTCTTTTTCGTCACGGGTAAAAAAGGCTGAGAGATACCGCCGATGAACGGCGGTAACCGGTATGGTTGTGAAGGCCGGTACGTACGGGCCTTGCCTGTGTCCAGGCAAGGCCATTTTTACAGGCTGCCGGGGGTACGGCTGGTTTTCCCTGCTGAAGTCAGGGAGCGGCTGGTTTTTCTGCCATCAATACTTTCCAGGCGCATCTGGAACGGCGGGAACGGCATATCGATACCGTGTTCGCGGAACCCGGCCAGAATTAGCTGATGCATCTCATGACGTAGCGGCATACGGTGCCCCATTTCCGCGGCATAAATACGCAGCTCGAAAATCTGAATCCCCTGCTGCAGGTCAACGAGGAACGCTTCCGGCGTCGGAGTATCGATGACCAACGAACAGCGGTGCGCGGCGGTCAGCAGGATCTGCACGACTTCCTCGGTATTGGCATCCACCGGCGCAGGTACCGTTAACACCACGCGGGTAACGGAATCCGACAACGACCAGTTGATGAACTGCTCGGTGATGAATGCCTTATTAGGCACAATAATTTCTTTACGGTCCCAGTCGCTGATGGTGGTTGCGCGGGTATTAATACGCGTAACGCTGCCGGTGAGATCGCGAATGGTGACCGTATCGCCAATACGTATCGGTTTCTCAAACAGGATAATCAGGCCGGAGATAAAGTTGGCGAAGATCTCCTGCAAACCAAAACCAAGGCCCACACCAAGAGCGGCAATAAGCCACTGCAGCTTCGCCCATTCGATCCCAATCATGGAGAAGCCAACCAGACCGCCGATCAGCATCAGCAGATACTTGGTAATAGTGGTGATGGCGTAGCCGGTGCCCGGCGTTAGTTCCAGATGCTGGAGAATAGCCAGTTCCAGCAGCGCGGGCAGATTGCGCACCAGCTGGGTGGTGATAATCAGCACCAGAATAGCAATGAGCACCGCACCGAGTGTAATTGGCTCCAGGCTCTCAACCCCCTGCACCGTGGAGGTCACGTCCCATAGCGAAATATTTTCCAGGAAGCCAAACGCGGAGTGGATTTCTGACCACAGCACGATAACCGACACCAGCGCGATCAGCATCAGCAGGGAGCGAACCAGGCGCAACGACTGGGTACTGATGGCATCAAGATCGACCTCGCTGACCTCTGCCTCCATTGAACCTTCCGGGCTGCTGGTGTGCTGGACTTCTTCTTCGCCACGCGCGCGCTGGGCGAGGATCTCCGCCCGTCGGTGCTTCGCGCGATCGAACGCCAGACGACGGCGCTGAATGAGCATCCAGCGGCGAATAATGTGATAAACCACCAGCAGTAGAAACCAGATGGCGACCGAGGTTTCAAGCCTGGCGAGCAGCGCCTGCGATGTCGCGAGATAACCGATCGCTGCCGCCAGCATCGCCACCAGGGGCGCGCCAAGCAGCATATTCCACAGCAGTCGGTTTAGCATATTGTCGCCGCTGCCTTCTTTGTCGAGATACAGCGGTATTCCGGCTCGTTTCAGGCTCAGAGTGACCATTGCCAGCGCGCCGCAAATCAGCATGAAGCAAAGGCGGCCCAGCGAGGCGGAAAACTCACGATCGTTGAGATTATCGAAAGTAATCAGCGCCATAATCAGCGGCACAATCAGGCCTATGCTCATCAGATAGTAGCGCATCGCTTTGCTGACGCGGCTGCGCGGCCATGCAAAGTGGGCGATGAACAGGCCGTTCGGGCGGGCGAAGGTCGCGCATATCATCACCACCCACAGCAGCGGCACCGTAGCGGTAACGCTATCGCCAATGGCGACCGCCAGCGGGAAAGGCCAGGCGGCCTGCAAACCGTAGCCGAGCGTCATCCACAGAACCGGCAGCGGCGAGGCGACCAGTATTGACCAGAATACCGTACGCAGCGTGAGCCAGAAGTGATCCTGCGTGACTTTACCCACGCGCGCGCTGGAGCGCTCAAGAAAGCTGGTAAAGTGGCGGCGCGAGCTGATGCTGAATCCGACCAGAATGAGCGCGAAAAATAGCGGCAGTAAGGTCTCTTTACTGGTCAGCATCATCATGCTGGCTTTACCAAGCTGGCTCATGGTATCGAGCGAGATCAGACGGCGTAAGTCCTGAACGATCTCCAGCGGCCATGAGAAGCCGATTGGGCTGACATCGGAGGTCCAGAACAGATAGCGATGGGTCGCTTCGTTTATCTCTTTAAGGGCATCCTCCAGCTGACCGTTAGCAACTTTCAGCTTAGTCAGTTCGAGCATCAGCGTATCGCCGCCGCGCAGCAGGGAGTTAAGTAGTTCAGTCTGCGTGCGCATCTGAGCCTGCAGAATCTGGTTCTGTTCGCCGGTGAGCGGTTCGCCATCCGCCTGGCGAATTTGTTTCAGCTGCGACTGTTTGCCGAGCTGATCTTCATAGCGCAAGCGCTGCACGCGCAGCTGCGCCATTTCCGTATCCAGCTGCTGCGGTCGCGGGGTTTCCGGCAGACGCGCAACCTGCGCGCGCAAGGCTTCGCCAAGCAGATTGGAAGAGCCGAGCCACTGGGACTGCTCGCGTAGCGTATTTAAAGCCTGGCGTACCTGGAGAGTTTGATTGGTTGCCTGGCGCTGCTGAGAGGCGATCAGATCCATCCGCTGCGCCTGCTGGTTCAACGCCAGCGACAGCTCGCGGTTAACTTTAAATTGAGCCACGATATCCGGCGGTAGGTTCTCACTGTTTTCCGCCAGCAGTTCGGTGCTTTCCAGCGCTTTTTCCGCCTCGCGCTGTCGTTGATTGTTTAGCTGATTACGCAGCGCCTGAAGCCAGGCGTCGAGCTGTTCGCTCTCTTTCTGCGCAAGCTCGGAACGCATCCGTGAAAGTTCCTGGCGGTTATTGGCGGAAAGCTGGGCCAGATCCAGCTCATCAACCAGCGCTTTCAGCCGTGCGGACTCCGCCTGCAGGCCAAGATTCTGCGCCTGAGCCAGCGGCGTATTGCTGCTCTGCGCGCCAACCCGGCGTTCGACCTCGTTCAACTGGCGGCGAGCATCGCTCTGCTGCTGCGGCAGCTGGTTGAGCGAATCGGCGATGTCGCGGGCGCGATCCTGCTCCTGCTGCGCTTTACGGCTGGCTTCCAGCAGCTGGCTGCTGACCTGAAGGATCTCCTGGTTTAGCGCATCGGAGGAGAGAGTGGTGGATACCTGGCGCGGCTCATCGCTCAGATTATTGAGCTGCGCACGCAGGGTTTGCGACAGTTTGGGGAAGTTATCGATAACCTCCTGATACTGGCGGGCGCGCTCGAGGGAAGCATTACGCTCTTCAAGCGCGTTCAGGGCTGATTGCAGGACTTCAACGGTTTCAGGCTGGGCGGGCTTCGCCGCCTTTGCCTGTTCCAGTTCCTGAGCTATCTGTTTCGCATCCGGGGCTGTCGCTGCGTACGCCCCGAAACTGAGGCACCAGGCCAACAGGAAAGTGTATATCAGGCGCACGGCGTAACCTTTTCTCTCAGGAATTAACCTTCGTCTTGTTTATCATTAACCAGCGGGCTGGCGGCGTGTTCAGCGCGGACCTCTTCCGTTGCCAGCGGAGCGGGTTCGACCGGCGCTGTGGCTTCAGGCGCGATAGCCAGCGGCTGGCCAATTTTAGTGACCGAGAGACTTTGTAGCTGCTCGATCAGTTTTACCTGGCCCGGGGCAAACAGGTTAATCACCGTGGAGCCCAGTTTGAAGCGGCCCATCTCCTGGCCTTTAAGCAGAGCAACTGAACCTTCGCTATCACCAGCAGGCCAGGTCCAGCGCTTAATGATACCTTCACGCGGCGGCGTCACGGTACCGGACCACACGGTCTCGATGCTGCCGACGATGGTGGCGCCGACAAGGATCTGCGCCATTGGGCCAAATTCAGTATCGAACAGGCAGATGACGCGCTCGTTGCGGGCAAAAAGATTCGGCACGTTTTGCGCGGTCAGGTGGTTTACGGAGAACAAATCGCCCGGCACGTAAATCATCTCGCGCAGAATACCATTGCACGGCATATGCACGCGGTGGTAATCACGGGGGGAAAGATAGGTGGTGACGAAGCTACCGTTACGGAACAGGTCGGCCATCTGGTAGTTGCCGGCCAGCAGCGCTTCAAGGCTGTAGTTGTGGCCCTTAGCCTGCAAAATTTTGTCGTCTTCAATGGCGTCGAGCTGGCTGATTACGCCATCGGCGGGCATTACCAGCACGCTCGGATCGGTGTTTAGCGGGCGCACGTCATCGCGCAGCGGGCGAACGAAGAAGTCGTTAAAGGTACGGTAGCTGGCCGTGTCAGGCTTTTGCGCCTCTTTCATATCGACCTTGTAATATTTCACAAACAGATCGATGACCAGTTTTGTCAGCCAGCCTGCTCGCTTGCGCGCACCCCAGCCTGCGAGGCGGGTGAGCCACAGTTTAGGCAGAATGTATTGCAGTGAAAGTTTAAGATCGTTTAACAAGGTAGCCTCCAGGCCATTATTTGTCGTTCCTGGCCCCGCGTAACAGCGGGACCTGAAAAAAGGGGGACGATTCTAACGATGCTCAGGTTAAATGTCAGTCATCAGTTGATGAAAAGCTTTTACGCGTTTTTACCTGTACCTGCGCCATGCTTTCAAGAATGCGGTGGTAGTTTTCAAACCGGCTTTCGGCGATTTCACCGTTCTCTACCGCTTCGCGAATGGCACAGCCTGGATCGGTGTCGTGTTTGCAGTCGCGGTATTTGCAGCGGCCTAAATAATCATGGAATTCGACAAAGCCGTGAGTGATTTGTTCCGCGTCGAGATGCCACAGGCCGAACTCGCGTACGCCCGGAGAGTCGATCACATCGCCGCCGTGCGGGAAGTGGTAAAGGCGCGCGGCCGTGGTGGTGTGCTGCCCCAGCCCGGAGACATCAGAAACGTCATTGGTGAGGATTTGGTCATCCTGCAGGCCTAACAGAGCATTCAGCAGGCTCGATTTTCCGACTCCGGACTGCCCGGCAAAGATGCTGATTCGGTCGGTAAGCGCCTCTTCAAGCGGCTTTAAACCATCCTGCGTGCGGCTGGAGACCATCAGTACGCGGTAACCAATATTGCGGTAAATGTCCATTTGCTCGTTGACGAAGTCCATACTCTCCTGGTCCAGCAGATCGATCTTATTGAGCACGATCAGCGGTTCAACGTTCAATGTTTCGCAGGCCACCAGATAGCGGTCGATAATATTCGGAGAAAGCTCAGGCAAGATCGCGGAAACGATAACAATCTGATTGATATTAGCGGCGATGGGTTTGACGCCGTCGTAGAAATCCGGACGCGTCAGGACGGAGGTTCTTTCATGCACGGCTTCGACGATGCCCTTAACATTGACGCCGTCAGCTTCGCTTTTGCCGGGCCGCCAGACCACGCGATCGCCGGTGACCAGCGAACGAATGGTGCGGCGTATATTGCAACGGTGGACGCTACCGTCGGCGGATTCGACATCGGCATGCATGCCAAAGCGGCTAATAACGATCCCTTCGGATTTCTCACCGAACAGGTTGTCATCAAAATCGGCCTTCTCCGAAGTCGTTTTCAGGCGGCGCTGGTGGTTGGCCTTCACGCGGCGCTGTTGGCCTTTGGAGAGTTTATTTTTACTCAATCGAACTGGCTCCTGGTCGCCCTGTACGGGCAAAACCTCTATGATACACGCTATTTTAGACGAATATAGTGACGTAAGAAGGGTGGAAAATAACATGAGTGCAGATGAAAACAACCTGATTTGGATCGATCTTGAAATGACGGGGCTGGATCCGCAACGCGATCGCATCATTGAAATCGCCACCCTGGTGACTGACGCGAATCTGAACATTCTGGCGGAAGGCCCCACCATTGCGGTACACCAGTCCGATACGCAGCTGGCGTTGATGGACGAGTGGAACGTGCGTACCCATACCGGGAGCGGGCTGGTGGAGCGAGTGAAGGCGAGTACCATGGGCGATCGTGAAGCGGAGCTGGCGACTATTGAGTTCCTGAAAAAATGGGTTCCGGCGGGAAAGTCACCGATTTGCGGCAACAGCATCGGCCAGGATCGCCGCTTCTTGTTTAAATATATGCCGGAACTGGAAGCGTATTTTCACTACCGTTATCTGGACGTCAGCACGCTGAAAGAGCTGGCTCGTCGCTGGAAACCAGAAATTCTTGACGGTTTTAAGAAACAGGGGACGCACCAGGCGATGGACGACATTCGCGAGTCGGTGGCGGAACTGGCTTACTACCGCGAGCACTTCATTCAGCTTTAACGTTTGGGCCGGGGCCAAAAGCGCCCCGGTAATACGTCCGCTTATTTAAACCACTTCTGCTCCATCGCCTGGAACTCCGGTGAGGCTTTCACCGCATCCAGAGCAGCATTGAGATTATTCAGTAGCTCTGGGTCATCTTTACGTACCGCAATGGCGTACTGCTTACCGTAGTAGCTGGGATCCGTGGCGCGTTCATCCATCACCGCATAGTCGGGATTATCCTGCAGCCAGTGAGTCAGCGTTTCCTGATCGCCCATGACGCCGCTAATCACGCCCTCTTTCAGCGCGTTCAGCGCGCTTTCATCGCTCTCATAGGGCACAGCATGCACGGTTTTTTGTTTATCCCGCAGATAGTGCTGATGAATGGTGCCTTTCACGACACCGATTTTTTTATCTTTCAGATCGGCAAAGGTGCGGGCGGCATCCTTCGCGGTGACAACTACCCCGGACAGCTCCTGACGATAGGGATGGCTGAAAGCGACCTGCTTTTCCCGCATCGGAATCACTTCAATGCCAGCGATAACGGCGTCGAATTTTTTAAAGCGTAACGCCGGGATAAGCGTATCGAAGCCCTGAGGGGTAAATTTGCATTCGACCTGCATCTGCTTACACAGCGCATTGGCCAGGTCGATATCAAAACCCGTAGGCTGATTTTTACCATTGACGGTTTCAAACGGCGGGTTGGCCGTTGTTGTCCCAAAATGTAGCGTTGTTGCCGATGCTGTTCCTGTGGCGAGCGTTGCCAGCAGCAGGACGGTTAGCGCTTTTTTCATTTTATTTCCCTGATTGTGATCGTTGTTGACCGTCAGCGGGCGATATCCGCCTATAAACTTGAGCGATTTTGCGCCTTTAGCGAGGTCGGAAAAAGTTATTTTGCCGCATATGCTGGTTATTTAAACAATTTAAGCGTGCGTCTGGTGATAAAGTGGTCACTTGAATCAAAAACGAAAAAAATTGCTACCGGGGGGGTTGCAGGTCAAACGAATTCTCGTATAATGCGCCTCCCGTGACGAAGCAGAAATGCAAATCACGATGCCATAGAAATATGGCCTGAAGTACGCGGGAATAGCTCAGTTGGTAGAGCACGACCTTGCCAAGGTCGGGGTCGCGAGTTCGAGTCTCGTTTCCCGCTCCAAAAATTTGAAAGTACCATCCTAATCACAGGATTTCGAGTTGCTGCAAGGCAGCTAACGCAGAAGCGGCTTGAAAGACAAAGATTAAGCGGGAATAGCTCAGTTGGTAGAGCACGACCTTGCCAAGGTCGGGGTCGCGAGTTCGAGTCTCGTTTCCCGCTCCAAAATTTGAAAGTCACCATACCCAAGCGGGAATAGCTCAGTTGGTAGAGCACGACCTTGCCAAGGTCGGGGTCGCGAGTTCGAGTCTCGTTTCCCGCTCCAGAATTTCTTCTCATACATATTTTATCCACAGCGTAATCGTACGTCGGGGATGATTTTCGTCGTATCCTGAAAATACTGTGAACAGAGTTATCCACAGGTTAATCTGTCGCCCTTATTCAGAGAAATACTTCGCCAGGTGAAGGGTATTTTTATATCTCATTGAAATATAATAATTAAATTTCATTTCAAAGTGTTAACTCGATCGCTTGACGAACGTCTGTATGTTGAAACGCAATGTTTTTTTATTTTTATTCACACCCTGTGAATGAATCAGGCATCGCGCGGTAGCCCTTTTTCAATCACCCTGACCAGCCGTAGCTTCTTCGGCAATTGCACCTCGATGACGTTGGCATTTCGCTTTTCAATTTGCTGCGCAATCGCCCATTCAATGTGTTCATCGAGAAGTGGGTGCTCACCTCGGCGCTTTTCCAGGGCCTGCAGATTCGCTTCATGCCAGGGCGCATTACCCAATGCGACAGCGATGTTACGCAGCCAGCGCAGATGACCAATACGGCGAATGGCCGAACCTTCCGTCACCTTTAAAAAATATGACTCGCTCCAGGAGAAAAGTTCCAGTAGCTCAGGGGCATGTAACGCTTTACGAGGGCTAAAGTCATCCTCATTCGTTAGCTGCGCGAAGCGGTTCCACGGGCAAATGAGCTGGCAATCATCGCAGCCGTAAATGCGGTTGCCGATCAGCGGACGAAATTCTTCCGGAATAGCGCCTTCCAGTTCAATAGTCAGATAGGATATACAGCGACGAGCGTCAACGGTATAGGGCTCGACGATGGCTCCGGTTGGGCAGATAGTCATACAGGCTACGCAGCGTCCGCACTCTTCTGCGACGGGTTGGTCTACAGGAAGAGGGAGATCGATTAGCAACTCGCCGAGGAAAAAGAACGAGCCGGCATCGCGGCTGAGAATGAGTGAGTGCTTACCTGTCCATCCCAGTCCCGCTTTTTCAGCTAAAGGACGTTCAAGAATCGGCGCGGAATCGACAAAAGGTCTAAAATTGAGCGAAGCACACTGTCCCTGAATCATCTCACCTAATTTTTTCAGGCGATTGCGTAACAGCTTATGGTAGTCCCGTCCGAGGGCATAACGGCTAACGTAACCCAGTGCGGGATTTTTCAGGGTGCCGGCGAAAGCGGCATTAGCGGGAAGATAGTTCATCCTCACGCTGATGACGCGTAAGGTTCCGGGCTGGAGTTCATGGGGGCGCGCGCGCATCATGCCATGACGCGCCATCCACTCCATTTCGCCGTGGTATTGTTTATCCAGCCACGCCTGCAGTTCCGGTTCGCTTGCGCTGAGATCGGTATCGGTAATACCGACCTGCTGGAAGCCCAATTCTGTGCCCCATTGTTTGATTTGCTGCGCTAACTGATTGAGATCGAGGGGCTGTGACATGATGGACCATACGATGACGAAAAACCCTGACAGTATACCACACATCATCTGGCCGGCGGACGCGCTTCGGCGGGCGGAAAAAGACGCGGCGGATACGCTTGGGCTGACGCTATTCGAGCTGATGCGTCGCGCGGGCGAAGCGGCTTTTCAGATTGCGAGCACACAATATCCTGCCAGCCAGCACTGGCTGATTCTCTGCGGTCACGGCAATAACGGCGGAGACGGCTACGTGGTGGCTCGTCTGGCGCAGGCGCGAGGAATTCAGGTTACTCTGCTGGCGCTGGAGAGCGAGAAGCCGCTGCCGGAAGAGGCCGCCATTGCGCGTGAAGAGTGGCTCAACGCCGGCGGTACGATTCATGCTGCCAGCATCGCCTGGCCGGAAGATATCACGCTGATTATTGACGGCCTGCTCGGTACCGGGCTACAGAGCGCGCCCCGGGAAAGTGTTGCTGAGCTCATTGCACATGCTAACGCTCACCCGGCGCCGATTGTCGCGCTCGATATTCCGTCAGGCCTGAATGCTCAGACAGGTACGGCGCCAGGAGCGGTTATCAATGCCGCTCATACCATCACTTTTATCGCCCTTAAGCCGGGGCTGCTGACCGGCAAAGCTCGCGATGTTGTTGGTCGCTTGCATCATCACGCTTTAGGACTTGAGCGCTGGCTGGCAGGCCAGACTGCGATAATCCGTCGATTCGATGCCTCTCAGCTTCCCGACTGGCTGCCACCGCGAAGCCCTACATCGCATAAAGGCGATCACGGTAAGCTGGTAATAGTGGGCGGTGAACCGGGGACGGCGGGAGCGATTAGGATGAGCGGCGAGGCGGCGCTACGCGCGGGAGCGGGGTTGGTGCGAGTACTGACTCACAAAGACAATATCACCCCTATTTTAACCGCCAGGCCGGAACTCATGGTCCATGAGCTGACGTCACGCTCGCTGGAGGAAAGTCTGCAATGGGCGGATGTTGTGGCGATTGGGCCAGGACTGGGCCAGAGCGAATGGGGTAAAAATGCGTTACGCCAGGCAGAGAATTTTCGCAAACCGATGGTCTGGGATGCGGATGCGTTGAACCTGCTGGCAATCAATCCCGATAAACGTCACAATCGCGTGCTAACGCCGCATCCCGGCGAAGCCGCCCGCCTGCTGAATGCGAGTGTGGCAGAAATTGAAAGCGATCGCTTACATTCTGCGCAACGTTTGGTAAAACGTTATGGTGGCGTCGTGGTGCTGAAGGGCGCTGGTACGATAGTCGCCAGTGAAACCGGCGAAACTGGCATCATTGACGCCGGTAACGCCGGGATGGCCAGCGGTGGGATGGGTGATGTATTAACCGGTATTATCGCTGCATTGTTAGGTCAGCGCCTGACACCGTATGATGCTGCCTGCGCTGGCTGCGTCGCTCATGGCGAGGCAGCCGACCGGCTGGCGGCCAGAAGCGGCACCCGCGGCATGTTGGCGACCGATCTTTTTTCCACGCTCAGGCGTGTTGTTAACCCGGATGTGATTGACGTAGACCATGATTAACCGAGTGATTCCTTTACCCGATGAGCAGGCAACTTTAAGCCTTGGCAACCGCGTAGCTCAGGCATGCACTGGCGCGACGGTCATCTATTTGTATGGCGATTTAGGGGCGGGTAAAACAACCTTTAGCCGTGGTTTTCTTCAGGCTCTCGGCCACCGTGGCAACGTCAAAAGCCCGACCTATACGCTCGTCGAGCCTTACAGCCTCGACAATTTAATGGTTTATCACTTCGATCTGTATCGCCTGGCGGATCCCGAGGAGCTCGAGTTTATGGGGATCCGTGATTATTTTACCGACGATGCGATCTGTCTGGTGGAATGGCCGCAGCAGGGAACGGGTGTACTGCCGGATCCGGATGTTGAAGTTCACCTTGAATATCAGGATCAAGGGCGTGAGGCGCGCGTAACCGCGGTCTCCTCATTGGGTGAGTCTTTATTGGCGCGTTTGGCTGATTAGCCAAAAGGACGACGGGATGATATATCGCATAACCAGTTGGCTGGCTACCGCACTGATGCTGTTAAGTATTCAGGCCACTGCGGCAAGTTTATCCGATATCCAGGTCTCAAATGGAGATCGGCAGGCCCGCATTACGATTAGCTTTATCGGCGAGCCTGAATATTCGTTTAGCCCGCAGGGCAAACGCATCGTGGCGCTGGATATCAAACAGACTGGCGTCCTCCAGGGGCTACCGCTGCAGTTCAGCGGTAATAATCTGGTAAAAAGCATTCGTTCCGGAACGCCGCAGGATACGCAGTCGCTGCGCCTGCTGGTGGATTTAACTGCCGATGGCAAAACGCGCGCGGTGAAACAGCAGAACGGTTCTAATTATACCGTAGTGTTTACGATTAACGCCGATGCGCCGCCGCCGCCTCCACCGCCGCCGGTTGTGGTTAAACAGGCTGAAAGGCCTGCGGTGCAGCCTGTTCGTCCGATAGAGCCTGCGCGTAATCCGTTTAAAGCCGATAACGACCGACTCACCGCGGTGACCAGCACAAGTACCGTAACGCGTCCCGCGGCGCGTACCGTCTCCAGCGACGATAAAGTGATTATCGCCATTGATGCCGGTCACGGCGGTCAGGATCCGGGCGCTATTGGCCCGAACGGCACGAAAGAGAAAAATGTAACCATCGCCATTGCGCGTAAGCTTCGCATGTTGCTGAATGCCGATCCTCAGTTCAAGCCGGTGCTGACACGCGACGGCGATTATTTTATTTCCGTCATGGGGCGTTCTGACGTAGCGCGTAAGCAAAACGCCAATTTCCTTGTCTCAATTCATGCGGACGCAGCGCCAAATCGCGACGCGACCGGGGCCTCGGTTTGGGTTCTTTCCAACCGTCGCGCCAACACTGAAATGGCTGGCTGGCTTGAGCAACATGAGAAACAGTCTGAGCTGCTGGGCGGTGCTGGCGATGTGTTGGCTAATAGTCAGGCGGATCCTTACCTGAGCCAGGCGGTACTGGATTTACAGTTCGGCCATTCTCAGCGCGTCGGGTATGATGTGGCGATAAATGTGTTGAGCCAGCTGCAGCGGATCGGCGATTTACATAAGCGCCGTCCTGAGCATGCCAGCCTGGGCGTACTGCGTTCGCCGGATATTCCGTCAATCCTTGTTGAAACGGGTTTTATTAGTAATACCGGTGAAGAGCGGCTATTGGGTAGCGATGCTTACCAGCAGCAGGTTGCAGAGGCAATTTATAACGGCCTGCGTAATTACTTTATGCAGCATCCGCTGCAATCCGCTCCGCGCGGTTCAGCCGCGCAGACGGCGAGCGCAGGCTCATCAGATGGGACGTTATTAAATTAAGGAGACGGCCATGCCGATTCAGGTTCTACCGCCGCAGCTCGCCAACCAGATTGCCGCAGGTGAAGTGGTGGAACGTCCGGCGTCGGTAGTCAAAGAGCTGGTGGAAAATAGCCTCGATGCCGGGGCGACGCGTATCGATATTGATATTGAACGCGGCGGCGCGAAGTTAATCCGCATTCGCGATAACGGCTGCGGTATTAAAAAAGACGAGCTGGCGCTGGCGCTGGCTCGCCACGCTACCAGTAAAATTGCTTCACTTGATGATCTTGAGGCGATAATCAGCCTCGGCTTTCGCGGCGAAGCTCTGGCCAGTATCAGCTCGGTTGCCCGTCTGACGTTGACCTCGCGTACTGAAGATCAGCAGGAGGCCTGGCAGGCCTACGCCGAAGGGCGTGACCAGGCGGTTACCGTGAAACCGGCTGCGCATCCGGTGGGGACAACGCTGGAAGTGCTGGATCTTTTTTACAACACACCCGCCCGCCGCAAGTTTATGCGGACTGAAAAAACCGAGTTTGGTCATATCGACGAGATCGTGCGGCGCATCGCGCTGGCGCGTTTCGACGTCACTATTAATCTCAGTCACAACGGTAAAGTTGTGCGCCAGTACCGGGCGGTCGCGCAGGACGGTCAGCGAGAACGGCGTCTGGGCGCTATTTGCGGGATGTCATTTCTCGAGCATGCCCTGGCTATCGAGTGGCAGCACGGCGACCTTACCCTCAGCGGCTGGGTGGCCGATCCTCTGTATACCAATTCTGCCCTGGCGGAAATTCAGTACTGCTACGTCAATGGGCGAATGATGCGCGATCGTCTGATCAACCATGCCATTCGTCAGGCCTGTGAAGACAAACTGGGCGCCGATCAGCAGCCTGCTTTTGTGCTGTACCTGAAGATCGATCCGCATCAGGTGGACGTGAACGTCCATCCGGCCAAGCATGAAGTGCGCTTTCATCAGTCGCGTCTGGTACATGATTTTATCTATCAGGGCGTACTGAGCGTTCTTCAGCAGCAGCTGGAAGTACCGCTGGTGGAAGAGGGCGATAAGCCCGTTCCGCGGCAGGTGCCGGAAAATCGCGTTGCGGCAGGCGGTAATCATTTTGCCCAGCCGGCGGTCGCACGCGAAGCGGCGCCCCCCCGATATCGTGATGAACCCGAGACTCCACGTAATCATGCGGGAGGCTCAAGAGGAGCCGCCGCCTCGGGATCTGCCGGTGGAGCCAGCTGGCCGCATGCTCAGCCAGGTTACCAAAAACAGCAGGGGGCGCTCTATCGCCAGCTGCTCGATACCCCGGCCACGGAGCGCAAATCAATCTCATCGGCACCGGTACCGACAGCGGAAGGGCTGGCAGGACATAGCCAGAGTTTTGGTCGCGTACTGACGATTATCAACCACGACTGTGCGCTGCTGGAGCGGGACGGTAAGTTAGCGCTGCTGGCCCTGACCGTTGCTGAGCGCTGGCTGCGTCAGGCCCAGCTGACGCCGGGCGTTGAGGCCGTTTGCGCCCAGCCGCTGCTGATTCCGCTGCGGATAAAAGTGGCTGAAGAGGAAAAAAACGCGCTTGATCGGGCGCAATCGGCGCTGGCAGAGGTCGGGATTGAACTCCAGTCGGATGCGCACCACGTCACGATTCGCGCGGTGCCTTTACCCTTAAGACAACAAAATTTACAAATCTTGATTCCTGAACTGATAGGCTACCTGGCGCAGCAAAAAACATTCGACGCTGGCAATATTGCCCAGCGGATCGCGCGTAATCTGGCGAGCGAACATGCTCACTGGAATATGGCGCAGGCAATTGCCGTCCTCGCGGATATAGAACGCTTATGTCCGCAGCTGGTTAAGGCGCCGCCGGGTGGTCTGTTACAACCTGTTGATTTACATTCGGCGATGAATGCCCTGAAAGATGAGTGATGTAACCGAGGCAAGCCTGCCTAAGGCAATATTTTTAATGGGTCCCACGGCCTCTGGTAAAACCGCGCTGGCTATCGCCTTACGTAAAGTTTTGCCAGTAGAGTTGATTAGCGTTGATTCAGCCCTCATTTATCGGGGGATGGACATCGGCACGGCCAAGCCAGACGCCGCGGAGCTTAGCGCTGCGCCGCATCGGCTGTTGGATATTCTTGATCCGGCGGAGTCCTACTCCGCAGCGGATTTTCGTCGTGATGCTTTGGCAGAGATGGCTGATATCGTCGCTGCCGGGCGTATTCCGCTACTGGTTGGCGGAACAATGTTGTATTTCAAAGCGTTGCTGGAAGGGCTGTCGCCACTACCCTCTGCCAATCCTGAGATTCGAGCCAGGATTGAGCAACAGGCAGCAGAGCAGGGATGGAACGCGTTACATCAGCAGCTACAGGAGATTGATCCGGTTGCTGCCGCGCGTATTCATCCAAATGATCCGCAAAGACTTTCCCGAGCACTGGAAGTTTTTTTCATTTCGGGTAAAACTTTAACGGAGCTGACGCAAACGTCAGGTGATGCCCTGCCGTATAAGGTGCACCAGTTCGCCATCGCCCCGGCGAGCCGTGAACTGCTCCATCAGCGCATTGAACAGCGTTTTCATCAGATGTTGGCTTCAGGTTTTGAAGCAGAAGTGCGGGCGCTTTTTGCCCGGGGAGATTTGCATACGGATATGCCTTCCATTCGTTGTGTCGGATATCGCCAGATGTGGTCGTACCTTAATGGCGAGATCCCGTATGATGACATGGTTTATCGAGGTGTTTGCGCCACGAGACAGTTAGCTAAGCGTCAGGTGACCTGGTTGCGCGGCTGGGAAGGTATTCACTGGTTAGACAGTGAACAACCTGAACAAGCGTTCAACAAAGTATTACAGGTTGTTGGTGCTAGCCTGGACTGAACGTGTACAATTGAACGGGTATCGTGCGTAATTTTTTTTAAGAATCGTAAGGTTCTGAGTACAAAACAAGCATACATATAAGGAAAAGAGAGAATGGCTAAGGGGCAATCTTTACAAGATCCGTTCCTGAACGCTTTGCGTCGGGAACGTGTTCCGGTTTCTATTTATTTGGTGAATGGTATTAAGCTGCAAGGTCAAATTGAGTCTTTCGATCAGTTCGTGATCCTGTTGAAAAACACGGTCAGCCAGATGGTCTATAAGCACGCAATTTCTACTGTTGTCCCGTCTCGCCCGGTGTCTCACCACAGCAATAATGCTGGCGGCGGTACTAACAACTATCACCACGGCGGTGGTGCGCAGGGTTCTTCTGCGTCGCAGCAAGACAGCGAAGACGCCGAATAAGGCTGATGCTGTTTTTCCACGTCGGGGAGCCAGGTTTTCTGCGTTCCCCGCTGGTATTTTATAAGGGGTTTACGCTTGTTTGACCGTTATGATGCCGGTGAGCAGGCGGTACTGGTACACATCTATTTTTCGCAAGACAAAGATATGGAAGACCTCCAGGAGTTCGAAACTCTTGCCTCTTCCGCCGGTGTCGAAGCAATGCAGGTGATTACCGGTAGCCGTAAAGCACCGCACCCGAAGTATTTTGTAGGTGAAGGTAAAGCTGTCGAAATTGCGGAAGCCGTAAAAGCGACTGGTGCATCGGTCGTGTTGTTCGATCATGCCCTGAGTCCGGCACAGGAACGAAACCTGGAACGCTTATGCGAATGTCGGGTTATCGATCGGACCGGCCTGATTTTAGATATTTTTGCCCAGCGAGCGCGTACCCACGAAGGGAAGTTGCAGGTTGAGCTGGCGCAACTGCGTCACATGGCGACTCGCCTCGTTCGCGGCTGGACCCACCTTGAAAGACAGAAAGGCGGGATTGGTTTGCGCGGCCCGGGGGAAACCCAGCTCGAAACTGACCGCCGTTTGCTGCGTAACCGTATTATGCAGATCCTGGCGCGACTGGAAAAAGTTGAAAAACAGCGCGAGCAGGGACGGCGGTCACGCGCCAAAGCTGATATTCCGACCGTGTCGCTGGTCGGTTATACCAACGCCGGTAAATCCACGTTGTTCAATCAGATAACTGAAGCTGAGGTTTATGCAGCGAACCAACTGTTCGCTACTCTGGATCCCACGCTGCGCCGCATCGATGTCCCTGATGTTGGTGAAACCGTTCTGGCAGACACCGTAGGTTTTATCCGCCATCTGCCGCACGATCTGGTGGCCGCGTTTAAAGCGACGCTTCAGGAAACGCGCCAGGCGACTCTTCTGCTGCATATTATTGATGCAGCCGATGTGCGCGTGCAGGAAAATATTGACGCAGTAAATACGGTTCTCGCTGAAATTGAGGCCGATGAGATCCCTTCGCTGCTGGTGATGAATAAAATCGACATGCTGGACGATTTTGAGCCGCGTATCGATCGGGATGAAGAAAATAAACCGATTCGGGTTTGGCTTTCCGCCCAGACCGGGGTTGGCGTACCACTGCTTTTTCAGGCTTTGACGGAACGGCTTTCTGGTGAAGTTGCGCAGCATACGCTGCGTCTGCCACCGCAGGAAGGTCGGTTGAGAAGCCGGTTCTATCAGCTTCAGGCGATAGAGAAAGAGTGGATGGAGGATGACGGTAGCGTTGGTCTGCAGGTGCGCATGCCGATCGTTGACTGGCGTCGCCTCTGTAAACAAGAGCCAGCGCTGGTTGAATACGTGATTTAACCTTGCAGCTTGCCTGAAGATATTAACCCCTGTGGGGATATCAAAAACAAATATGGAGCATATACATGGCGTGGAATCAGCCCGGTAATAACGGACAGGACCGCGACCCGTGGGGAAGCAGCAATAACCAAGGCGGCAACTCTGGGGGAAATGGCAACAAAGGTGGTCGCGAGCAGGGACCTCCCGATCTGGATGATATCTTCCGTAAGCTAAGTAAAAAACTTGGCGGCCTGGGTGGCGGAAAAGGTGGACTGGGCGGCGGTAGCGGCTCTCAGGGACCTCGTGGACCAATGGGCGGGCGTATCGTCGGCATCGTTGCCGCCGCTGCGGTGATTATCTGGGCAGCCAGCGGTTTCTATACCATTAAAGAAGCTGAACGTGGCGTCGTCACTCGCTTTGGTAAATTTAGCCATCTGGTTGAGCCCGGCCTTAACTGGAAACCTACCTTCATTGATAACGTTCAGGCGGTTAACGTTGAGTCGGTTCGTGAACTGGCGGCTTCCGGCGTCATGCTGACGTCTGACGAAAACGTCGTGCGCGTAGAGATGAACGTTCAGTACCGAGTGACCGATCCGGAACGCTATCTGTTTAGCGTCACCAGCGCGGATGACAGCCTGCGTCAGGCCACCGACAGCGCCCTGCGCGGCGTTATCGGTAAATACACGATGGACCGTATTCTGACAGAAGGACGTACCGTCATTCGTAGCGATACCCAGCGCGAGCTGGAAGAGACTATTCGTCCTTACAACATGGGTATTACCCTGCTGGACGTCAACTTCCAGACGGCGCGTCCGCCGGAAGAAGTGAAGGCCGCATTTGATGATGCTATTGCCGCGCGTGAAAACGAACAGCAGTACATTCGTGAAGCCGAAGCTTATACCAACGAAGTTCAGCCGCGCGCTAACGGTCAGGCGCAGCGTATCCTGGAAGAGGCCCGCGCCTACAAGACCCAGACCGTTCTTGAAGCTCAGGGTGAGGTTGCTCGCTTTGCGAAGATCCTGCCTGAATATAAAGCAGCTCCGGAAATTACCCGCGAGCGTCTGTATATCGAAACCATGGAAAAAGTGCTGAGCCATACTCGCAAAGTGCTGGTTAACGATAAGGGGAGCAACCTGATGGTTCTGCCTCTTGATCAGATGCTGAAGGGCGCTGGCGCGCCGGCGGCAAAGAGCAATAGCAGTAGCGCAAGCGATCTGCTGCGTCTGCCGCCTGCATCCAGCTCAAGCAACGCCAGTAATACTTCTACCTCTACGGGAGGCACCATTATGGACCAACGCCGCGCTAACGCGCAGCGTAACGACTACCAGCGTCAGGGGGAATAACGATGCGTAAATCTGTTATCGCGATAATTGTCATCGTGCTGGTAGTGCTCTACATGTCCATCTTTGTGGTCAAAGAGGGCGAGCGCGGTATTACGCTGCGTTTTGGTAAAGTTCTGCGCGACGATGAAAATAAACCTCTGGTTTATGCGCCGGGTCTGCACTTCAAGATTCCGTTTATCGAATCCGTGAAGATGCTTGATGCGCGTATCCAGACCATGGACAACCAGGCCGATCGCTTTGTGACCAAAGAGAAGAAAGACCTGATCGTTGACTCCTACATCAAGTGGCGTATCAGCGATTTTAGCCGCTACTACCTGGCTACCGGCGGTGGTGACGTTTCCCAGGCCGAAGTCCTGCTGAAGCGTAAGTTCTCTGACCGTTTGCGTTCTGAAATTGGTCGTCTGGACGTTAAAGATATTGTTACTGACTCCCGCGGTCGTTTGACCCTCGAAGTCCGTGATGCGCTGAACTCCGGTTCTGCCGGGACAGAAGATGAAGTGACGACTCCGGCAGCCGATGATGCTATCGCTAAAGCGGCGGAACGCGTAGAAGCTGAAACTAACGGTAAGGTTCAGGTGATCAACCCGAACAGTATGGCGGCGCTGGGTATTGAAGTCGTTGACGTACGTATCAAGCAGATCAACCTGCCGGCTGAAGTGTCTGAAGCGATCTACAACCGTATGCGCGCCGAGCGTGAAGCTGTAGCCCGTCGTCACCGTTCTCAGGGTCAGGAAGAAGCTGAAAAACTGCGTGCGACCGCGGATTATGAAGTGACCAAAACGCTGGCGGAAGCTGAGCGTCAGGGACGTATCCTGCGCGGTGAAGGTGATGCTGAATCGGCGAAACTGTTTGCTGACGCATTCAGCCAGGATCCGGGTTTCTACGCCTTTATCCGTAGCCTGCGAGCTTACGAGAGCAGCTTCCAGGGCAACCAGGATGTAATGGTCCTGAGCCCGGACAGCGATTTCTTCCGCTACATGAAATCACCAGCGGCAACGAATCGCTAATCACTGATGATATAAGTAAAAAGGCGCCTTTAAGGCGCCTTTTTTTACAGCGAAGCGGTATTAGTTACCGAGAAGCCTATTCAGCAGACCACCGATAACCGGTACGCTTGCCAGAGTTCCTTCGATAGCCCCACCGATGGTTGAACCAATAGTTTTCCCTATCTGCTCCCCTAGTCCTGGGGCGATAGTTGAAAGGTTAACCGTGCCAAGAATGGGTAGATCAATGCTCAGATTGCTACCCAGAGACCATACGGCAGAGCCAGCTTTACTTCCCAGTGATGCGAATCCATCTTGCAGCCAGCCTGCACCGCTTACGGCGTCGATTTCAATTGCGGTTAATTCTCTCATAATAATCCTCCTGATTATTTTATGCTCGTATCTGAAATTGATACGCGTTGGCATAGTTGCAATTTTAAAAAACACATTCAATACAATGATTTATGAATTTTGTTTCATAAAATCAGTTCATAATGATGCTGAAATACCAGACAATATGAAGTAAGGGCAAACCTCATGCTAATAAGCGACAGTTGCTCTACTGGGTAGCGTTTAAATAAAGGTGAATAATGAACTCAACAATCTGGCTGGCACTGGCGCTGGTTTTAGTACTTGAAGGACTTGGGCCGCTGCTTTATCCACGCGCGTGGCGTCGTATGGTCGCCACTATGAGCCAGCTGCCGGATAATTTATTGCGTCGGTTCGGCGGGGGTCTTGTGGTTGCCGGCATCGTCATCTACTACATGTTGAGGAAAACGATTGGCTGAGCATTAAGTAGACTAATTTGCCGCGTTTTGAGTGCAAAAAGTGCTGTAACTCTGAAAAAGCGATGGTAGAATCCATTTTTAAGCAAACGGTGATTTTGAAAAATGGGTAACAACGTCGTCGTACTGGGCACCCAATGGGGTGACGAAGGTAAAGGGAAGATCGTCGATCTCCTGACTGAACGGGCTAAATATGTTGTGCGCTATCAGGGCGGTCACAACGCAGGCCATACTCTCGTAATCAACGGTGAAAAAACCGTCCTCCATCTTATTCCATCAGGTATTCTTCGCGAGAATGTCATCAGCATCATCGGTAACGGTGTTGTGCTGTCTCCGGCTGCGCTGATGAAAGAGATGAAAGGTCTGGAAGACCGTGGTATCCCTGTACGCGAGCGTCTGCTGCTTTCTGAAGCTTGCCCGCTTATCCTCGACTATCACGTTGCACTGGATGTCGCGCGTGAGAAAGCGCGCGGCGCGAAAGCTATCGGTACAACCGGTCGCGGGATTGGCCCGGCTTACGAAGATAAAGTCGCTCGCCGTGGTCTGCGCGTTGGCGATCTATTTGATAAAGACACTTTCGCCGACAAACTGAAAGAAGTGATGGAATATCACAACTTCCAGCTGGTGAATTTCTATAAAGCTGAAGCGGTTGATTACCAAAAAGTTCTGGATGATGTGATGGCGATTGCCGACATCCTGACCTCAATGGTCGTTGATGTTTCAGACCTTCTGGATCAGGCACGCAAGCGCGGTGACTTCGTGATGTTTGAAGGCGCGCAGGGCACGCTGCTGGATATCGACCACGGTACCTATCCATACGTAACTTCCTCCAATACCACCGCGGGTGGCGTGGCGACCGGCTCTGGCCTGGGCCCGCGTTATGTGGATTACGTTCTGGGCATCATCAAAGCTTACTCTACTCGCGTAGGTGCAGGTCCGTTCCCGACCGAGCTGTTTGATGAAACCGGTGAGTTCCTGTGCAAACAGGGTAACGAGTTTGGCGCTACTACCGGCCGCCGCCGTCGTACCGGCTGGCTGGATGCCGTAGCGGTACGCCGCGCGGTGCAAATCAACTCCCTGTCCGGCTTCTGCCTGACTAAGCTGGACGTCCTGGACGGCCTGAAAGAAGTGAAAATCTGCGTTGCCTACCGTATGCCGGATGGCCGCGAAGTGACCACTACTCCGCTGGCTGCTGACAACTGGGAAGGCATTGAGCCGATTTATGAAACCATGCCGGGCTGGTCTGAAACCACCTTCGGTGTGAAAGAGCGCAGCGGTCTGCCGCAGGCAGCGCTGAACTACATCGCACGTATCGAAGAGCTCACTGGCGTACCGGTTGATATTATCTCTACCGGTCCTGACCGTACCGAGACGATGATTTTGCGCGATCCGTTCGACGCATAATGATCTCCAGGGGCGCCGTTCAGGCGCCTCTTGTTTTTCCGCCTCATTTAAATAAATTAGCGGCCTGAGCGCTGGCTGGTTTATCATCAATAGTAATTACGTCTACCGACACACTCTGTTTTTCATTTCCCTGAGGTTGATTGTGCAGTTAACGAGTTTTACGGATTACGGATTACGCGCGCTGATTTATATGGCGTCGCTGCCGGATGGAAGAATGACCAGCATCTCCGAAGTGACGGAGGTTTACGGCGTTTCCCGTAATCATATGGTTAAGATAATCAATCAGCTAAGCCGCCTGGGGTACGTGACGGCAGTACGGGGAAAAAACGGGGGGATCCGTCTTGGTAAACCGGCAAATATGATTCGTGTGAGCGATGTAGTTCGCGATCTGGAGCCGCTTTCTTTAGTCAATTGCAGCAGCGAATTTTGCCATATTACGCCCGCCTGTCGTTTGAAACAGGCGCTTGCTGAAGCCGCGCAAAGTTTTCTCAAGGAACTAGATAACTACACGCTGGCCGATTTGGTTGAAAAGAATCAACCGCTTTATAAATTATTACTGGTGGAGTGACGTAAACTTCACTGGAGATGACAACGGAGGAACCGACATGTCACAAGATCCTTTCCTGGACCGCGAATCTGAAAAATACGCTAATCCAATCCCGAGCCGGGAATTTATCCTCGATCATTTAGCAAAACGCGAAAAACCGGCTAGCCGAGAAGAGCTGGCAATTGAGCTGAATATTGAAGGCGAAGAACAACAAGAAGCGTTGCGCCGCCGGCTGCGCGCAATGGAACGCGATGGTCAGCTGGTCTTTACGCGTCGTCAGTGCTATGCGCTGCCTGAGCGTCTCGACCTGCTGAAAGGCACCGTTATTGGCCATCGTGACGGTTATGGCTTTCTGCGCGTTGAAGGCCGTAAAGATGATCTCTATTTATCGTCTGAGCAGATGAAGACCTGCATTCATGGCGATCAGGTACTGGCGCAGCCGCTGGGCGCCGATCGTAAAGGTCGTCGGGAAGCGCGAATTGTCCGCGTTCTGGTGCCAAAAACGGGCCAGATTGTGGGCCGTTACTTTACCGATGCGGGCGTGGGCTTCGTCGTGCCGGACGATAGCCGCCTGAGCTTCGATATCCTGATTCCCCCGGAAGAGATCATGGGAGCGAGGATGGGCTTTGTCGTGGTGGTTGAACTCACGCAGCGCCCAACCCGTCGCACTAAAGCGGTTGGTAAAATCGTTGAGGTGCTCGGCGATAACATGGGTACCGGTATGGCGGTCGATATGGCCCTGCGCACCCATGAAATCCCTTACGTCTGGCCGCCTGCAGTAGAAAAACAGGTTGCAGGCTTGAAAGAGCAGGTACCGGAAGAAGCGAAAGCAGGGCGCGTTGATTTACGCAATCTGCCGCTGGTCACAATTGATGGCGAAGATGCCCGCGACTTTGATGACGCAGTGTACTGCGAGAAGAAACGCGGCGGCGGCTGGCGTCTGTGGGTGGCGATTGCCGATGTCAGCTACTACGTGCGTCCTGGCACTCCGCTGGACGGTGAAGCGCGCAGCCGCGGTACTTCGGTCTACTTCCCGTCACAGGTGGTTCCGATGCTGCCTGAGGTGCTCTCAAACGGGCTGTGCTCGTTGAATCCTCAGGTTGACAGGCTCTGTATGGTCTGCGAAATGACCATTTCGGCTAAGGGGCGACTGACCGGCTTCAAATTCTACGAAGCGGTGATGAGTTCTCATGCCCGTCTGACCTATACCAAAGTCTGGCATATGCTGCAGGGCGATCAGGATCTGCGCGAGCAGTACGCGCCGCTGGTGAAGCATATTGAAGAGCTACATAACCTCTACAAAGTGCTGGACGGCGCTCGTGAAGAGCGTGGCGGTATCTCATTTGAGAGTGAAGAAGCTAAATTCATCTTCAACGCGGAACGTCGTATTGAACGCATCGAGCAGACTCAGCGCAACGACGCGCATAAGCTGATTGAAGAGTGCATGATTCTGGCGAACATTTCCGCGGCGCGCTTCGTTGAGAAGGCCGAGGAACCCGCGCTATTCCGTATCCATGACAAACCAAGTACCGAAGCCATTACCGCATTTCGTTCGGTTCTTGCGGAGCTTGGGCTCGAGCTGCCGGGCGGTAACAAACCGGAACCGCGCGACTATGCGGAACTACTGACGTCTATCGCTGATCGTCCGGATGCGGAGATGCTGCAAACCATGCTGCTACGCTCGATGAAACAGGCGGTATACGACCCGGAAAACCGCGGCCACTTTGGCCTGGCGCTACAGTCTTATGCCCACTTCACTTCGCCGATTCGTCGTTACCCTGACCTGTCGCTGCATCGCGCGATCAAATATTTACTGGCGAAAGAGCAGGGGCATAAAGGCAATAGCACCGAGACCGGCGGTTGGCACTACAGTATGGATGAGATGCTGCAGCTGGGGGCGCATTGTTCAATGACCGAGCGCCGCGCTGATGAAGCGACCCGCGACGTATCGGACTGGCTGAAGTGTGATTTCATGTTGGATCAGGTTGGTAACGTCTTTAAAGGCGTGATTGCCAGCGTGACCGGCTTTGGTTTCTTCGTACGTCTCGATGAACTGTTTATTGATGGTCTGGTTCACGTCTCTTCGCTTGATAACGACTACTACCGTTTCGACCAGGTAGGACAGCGTCTGATCGGTGAATCCGGCGGCCAGACTTATCGTCTGGGCGATCGCGTAGAAGTGCGCGTGGAAGCGGTCAATATGGACGAGCGTAAAATTGATTTCTCGCTTATCTCCAGCGAGCGCGCACCGCGCAACGTCGGTAAGACCGAGCGTGAAAAGGCGAAGAAAGGTGCCGGCGGTAAATCTTCCGGACGTCGCCGCCAGGCCGGTAAGCAGGTAAACTTCGAGCCAGATAGCGCATTCCGCAAACCGAAAGGAAAATCCCAGCCGAAGGCCGCTCAGCCAAAAGGCGAGAAAAAAGCGAAAAAGCCGTCGGCGAAAACGCAAAAGATAGCCGCTGCGACCAAAGCCAGGCGCGCGGCGAAAAAGAAAATAGCTGAGTAATTGGGTTCCCTTTATCCCGGCGCTCCACTATGAGATGGGGCGGGGTGAAAGGGAACTGATAACAGAACCTAAAATGAGTAGATAAATGAGTGAAATGATTTACGGCATCCACGCGGTGCAGGCGCTGCTGGAGCGCGCCCCTGAGCGTTTTCAGGAAGTTTTTATTCTGAAAGGCCGCGAGGACAAGCGTCTTATGCCGCTGATCCATGCCCTCGAAGCGCAGGGAGTGGTGATCCAGGTCGCCAGCCGCCAGTTTCTTGATGAGAAAAGCGAAGGTGCCGTTCATCAGGGGATTATTGCCCGCGTGAAGCCCGGACGTCAGTATCAGGAGAACGATCTGCCGGATCTGATCGCCTCTCTCGAACAGCCATTCTTTTTGATCCTCGACGGCGTAACCGATCCGCACAACCTCGGGGCCTGTTTACGCAGCGCCGACGCCGCTGGCGTGCATGCAGTGATTGTACCCAAAGATCGCTCAGCGCAGCTGAATGCCACGGCGAAAAAGGTAGCCTGCGGCGCTGCGGAAAGCGTCCCGCTGATTCGCGTCACTAACCTGGCGCGGACCATGCGTCTGCTGCAGGAAGAGAACGTCTGGATTGTCGGTACCGCCGGTGAGGCCGACCATACCCTTTTCCAGAGCAAGATGACCGGCTCGCTGGCGCTGGTAATGGGCGCGGAAGGCGAAGGGATGCGTCGCCTGACTCGCGAACACTGCGATGAGTTGATCAGTATTCCTATGGCCGGCAGCGTGTCGTCGCTGAACGTTTCCGTCGCTACCGGGATTTGCCTGTTTGAAGCTGTACGCCAGCGCAGCTAATCTCTTTGCCTGAATAAGCCATTCTCAGGAATGGCTTATCTCCTTCCTGCCCGTTCATCCTCTCGTTCCATCTGCTGGGCGATTTCCAGGCCTCTTTCTACATAGTTTAACAACTGGCTCAAGGGCAACTCTTCCCCTTGTTCATCTCCCGTTTGTTCGATGAATTTAAGGTGTGCGCCTTGATTCTTTAATACTTTTATGAGGTTAAGAAAATTGCCGATGGGATTTTTCTCTTCGAGGATATCATCGCAGATATTGTCTTCATCAAATGAAGTGACGTACCCCGAAGTCTTCAGGTTCTGTTTGATGGCGTTAAGCGCGAGATGGGGAAGATGACGGCGGATAAGCGAAATATAGTGCAGTGCGTTTTCCCGGTCTTCAATAATTAAATGAATCATGAAATTCCCTTTCTGATTGTGAGAGAACTTTATAACAGAGTTCTATGACGGAAAGTGCGTCGTTGTCCATACTTATGGATAGAGCCATTGAAGGAGGGAAACATAATGCACTGGCAAACCCATACCGTCTTTAATCAACCCACTCCGCTTTGCAACAGTAACTTGTTCCTGTCCGATACTTCTTTGCGTGAAGCCGTGGTACGTGAAGGCGCGGGCTGGGATGGCGATCTGCTGGCGAGTATTGGCCAACAGCTGGGGACTGCGGAATCGCTGGAGCTGGGCCGCCTGGCCAACAGCAACCCACCGGAATTACTACGCTACGACGCCACGGGAATGCGGCTTGATGATGTTCGTTTTCATCCCGCATGGCATTTGCTGATGCAGGGGCTGTGCGCTAACCAGGTACATAACCTTGCCTGGCAGGAAGATGCCCGCGAAGGCGCTTTTGTCGCACGCGCCGCCCGCTTTATGCTGCATGCGCAGGTCGAGGCGGGAACCCTATGCCCCACCACGATGACCTTTGCCGCTATTCCATTGCTGCAGCGTGCGTTGCCCAGGCCATTCAGCGACTGGTTATCGCCACTATTAAGCGATCGCTACGATCCGCATCTGATCCCGGGTAACCAGAAGCGCGGACTGCTTATCGGGATGGGGATGACTGAAAAACAGGGCGGGTCAGATGTACTGAGCAACACGACGCGTGCGGAGAAAACCGGCGAAGGCTTTTATCGTCTAATCGGACATAAATGGTTTTTTTCGGTTCCGCAGAGCGATGCTCATCTGGTGCTTGCGCAGGCACCGGCGGGTCTCTCCTGCTTTTTTGTTCCACGCCTGTTGCCGGATGGTCAGCGTAACGGCATACGTCTGGAAAGGCTAAAAGATAAACTGGGTAACCGCGCGAATGCCAGCAGCGAAGTGGAGTTTTTCAATGCTTGCGGTTGGCTGATCGGGGAAGAGGGCGATGGTGTCCGGCAAATCCTCAAAATGGGGGGCCTGACCCGTTTTGACTGCGCATTGGGTAGTCACGCGCTGATGCGCCGGGCTTATTCCGTAGCGCTGTATCATGCTCTGCAGCGTCAGGCGTTTGGCAAGAATCTGGTCGATCAGCCGATAATGCGTCAGGTACTGGGGCAGATGGCGCTGCGGCTTGAAGGGCAAACCGCCTTTCTGTTCCGGCTGGCACGGGCCTGGGACAGGCGTGACGATGCGCAGGAAGCGCTGTGGGCAAGATTGTTCACGCCAGCGGCGAAGTTTGCCGTCTGCAAATCCGGTATCTCATTTGTCGCCGAAGCGATGGAGGTTCTCGGGGGGTCAGGCTACTGCGAAGAGAGCGAACTACCTCGTTTATATCGAGAAATGCCGGTAAACAGCATCTGGGAAGGGTCTGGCAATATTATGTGTCTGGACGTGATGCGGGTGCTGATGAAGCAACCGGCGGCGCTTGAGCTTCTGGCGGCGGAGTGCGCGGAAGTGAAAGGGCAAAATCGTCATTTCGATCGGGCCTGGCGGCAGTTGCAGCAGTGGCTACGGCGGCCTATGGAAGAGCAGGGGCGGGAGATTACCCGGCTGGTTTATATGCTGGGCGTTGGCGCACAGGTATTACGCTTTGCTTCACCGCCGTTGGCTGAGGCCTGGTGCCGGATGATGCTCGACACGTGCGGCGGTATGCGCCTGGATGAGCAGACGCTGGACGACTTACTGCTCCGGGCAATGGGGCGTGGACGCCAGGCTCCTCAGGCATAGAGGATGGCCTGTACCCGCCAGTTATCCGGCTGCTGCTCTTCATACATCTGAACGATACGATACCAGGATGCGCCTTGCTCATCGGCCTGTACGGCGATGGCATGCTCGACATCCTGCTGGCTGCCGGAGATATTGTTAACGCAAATCAGGCCAATTTCGTTCAGCCCGGTCACGCAATCGGCGCTGGCAAATTCCGCTGACTGCGCGGAAGTATTGGCCGTGACGGAAGTCAGCATCAGGCCGGGTAGGGTAAAAGATCGTTTCATCGTCAGCTCCATTTCACATAGTCCCGAGGGCAGTCCATTGCAAAACGTCCTGCCAGACAATAGCTGGCCGAACGTTATTATGCACAGGAGAACGTGAATGGACGCAAAGCAACGTAAAGCTGGCTTAAATATTAACCGCTATTTACGGTACAAAATTGCCTGCGAATACCACTGGCCGGGAACCATGGTGTCATCAATCATTATGATGACGTAGTAGTCCGCTTTAGCCGCCGTGGCTTTCGCTTTTAGCGCAGCCTCGACATCCATCGGCGAACCGTACTTGAGTACGCTCACCGTGCCAATCTTCTGCAGACCCGTCGCCTGATTACGCTGGATCTCCTGCGGATAGCCGGTTGCTGGCGGTGGCGCCTTTGGCGTTCCCTGTAGGGCGCTACAGCCGGTTAAAGCGATAGCCAGTAGCCATGGTGTAAACCTGCGCATAACCATATCTCGTTTCCTGATAGCCATAGTGTAGTGGTAGCCTGAAGGTCATTTCCGGGGAATGTTCCCAAATTGTTATCCCGTACGCGATTTTCGAATGAAAATATCGTGAAAGCGTAATCTGGTTCTCAAGATTAGGAATCATGTGCGAACGAGCAACTTGAGTAATAACATTACACCACACCACTATAGAAAAAGGAGACGGTAAATGATTGCACTTGAAATGCGCAGCCTTGCGGGTGGAGAAGTTCTTCATGCGTATCCACAGGGCGCAGCGGATTCTCCGTTGCCTTGTATCGTCTTTTATCATGGCTTTACCTCCTCTAAGCTGGTCTACAGCTATTTTGCTGTCGCTCTGGCAGAGGCGGGCTTTCGCGTCATTATGCCTGACGCGGCGGAACACGGTGCGCGCTACCATGGAGATGAACAGGGGCGGATGCAGCGCTTCTGGCCGATTCTGCTGCAGAACTTTGTTGAATTCCCGGCGCTACAAGAGGCGATTCGGTCTCAAGGATGGCTTGCTGACGACAGGCTGGCGGTAGCCGGGGCGTCGATGGGCGGGATGACGGCGCTGGGGATTATGACCCATCATCCGGAGCTGAAAAGCGTCGCCTGTCTGATGGGGTCGGGCTATTTCACCACGCTCTCGCAGACGCTTTTCCCTTCCCCGGCGTTTGGTACAGAACGGTTAGCGGAGTGGGATGTTAGCCAGCAGCTGGTAACGCTTGCCGGCCGGCCGCTGCTGCTGTGGCACGGCGAAGAGGATGATGTTGTGCCGCCTGGTGAGACTTTCCGCCTGCAGCAGGCGCTGCAGCAAAACGAACTGGCCGACAGTTTGACCTGTATCTGGCAGAGGGGCGTCCGTCACCGCATTACGCCAGAGGCGTTAGCGGCAACGGTTGAGTTTTTTCAACGTCATCTCTAAACGCGAATCACCTGAACACCCTGATCCTCAAGCTGCTTGAGAATCGCGGCATCCGCCTGTTTTCCGGTAATCACCAGGTCGATTTGCCCGGCCTGGCTGAACAGCATCCCGGCGCGTTCGCCCACTTTGCTGCTATCGACCAGCACCGCGAGTTTACCGACGACGTTAAGCATTTTTTGTTCCGCCATCGCCGTAAGCATATCGGTTTTATACAGCCCTTCGGCGGTCAGCCCTTTGCCGCTGGTGAACATCCAGTGCCCGGCGTAGAGGCTGTTTTCGCTCCCCTGCGGGCTCAGGGTAATGGAGTGGCTGCGGTTATACTGCCCGCCCATAATGATGACGCTGTCATGTTCCTGATCGATCAGGTAATTCGCCAGCGGCAGATAGTTGGTAATGATTTGCACCGGCTTCCCGCATAGCTCCTGGCCAAGCAGGAAAGCCGTAGAACCGCAGTTGATGACGATGCTTTCACCTGGGTTCACCAGTTGCGAAGCGGCGCGCGCAATCCGCACCTTCTCATCGTGGTTTTGCGCCTGATGGATGTTCATTGGCGACCAGCGCGGGCGCTGCTCGCTGACGGCTTCTGCGCCGTTGCGGACTTTTTTAAGCTTACCGCTCTCGTCGAGTTTGTTGATATCACGTCGGGCCGTCGCCGGAGAAATTCCCAGCCGGGAAATCACCTGCTCCACGGTGACAAATCCCGTTTGTGCCAGCAAATCGAGTAAAATTTGATGTCTTTGCGCTTCCGTCATGAGCAAATCCGATTAAAAGTGATAAGCAAAGATGATATTTGAAATCAGGTGAAAATACTAATGCTGGCGGGGATAATTTCCGGCGGGCAGTCAACTTACCGCCCGCCGGAGAAGCCTTACAGGAAAGATTTGAAGGGCAGATCCGGCTCTATGGTAAAGCAGTCGTCGAACCCGCGTGGATAATGATATTCGAAGTTGTCTTTATCCAGCGGCCAGGTGAATTTCCCGCCGACCTGCCAGATAAAAGGCTTAAAGCCGTACTTAAGGCGATCTTTTTTCATCTCCCACAGAACGCGGATCTCCTGCGGGTCAGCCTGGAAATTGGACCAGATATCATGGTGGAACGGGATCACCACTTGAGTATTCAGCGACTCGGCCATGCGCAGGATATCAGCGCTGGTCATTTTGTCGGTGATACCGCGCGGATTTTCGCCATAGGAACCCAGAGCCACGTCGATCTGGTGTTCGTTACCGTGCTTCGCGTAATAGTTGGAGTAGTGCGAATCGCCGCTGTGGTACAGGTTGCCGCCCGGCGTTTTGAACAGGTAGTTCACCGCGCGCTGATCCATTCCGTCCGGCAGGACGCCCGCGGCTTTTTGATCCGCAGGTAAGGTAATTAGCGCGGTACGGTCAAAAGCGTCGAGCGCGTGGATTTCAACATCTTTGATTTTGACCACATCCCCCGGTTTCATCACGATGCAACGTTCTTTCGGCACACCCCAGCCAATCCACAGGTCGACGCAGGTCTGCGGGCCGATAAACGGTACGTCATCGGCGCAGTTTTGCATCACGGCGGCAGCCACGTTCACGTCGATGTGATCGTTATGATCGTGAGTAGAGAGCACGGCGTCGATCTGGCGAATAGCGAATGGATCGAGGACAAAAGGGGTGGTGCGCAGGTTTGGCTGGAGCTTCTTCACGCCCGCCATACGCTGCATCTGGTGGCCGGTTTTCATCAGCGGGTTGCCGTGGCTTTGTTTACCGGTTCCGCACCAAAAATCGACGCAGATATTGGCTCCGCCTTCGGATTTTAGCCAGATGCCCGTGCAACCCAACCACCACATAGCAAAGGTGCCCGGCGCAACCTGCTCTTGTTCAATTTCTTCGTTAAGCCAGCTACCCCACTCTGGAAAAGTGTTCAGGATCCATGATTCGCGGGTGATGGTTTGTACTTTACTCATTTATTTTTCCCTCACATATTATCAAAATAAATCATAATTTGATTTGTTTTGACGAATACTGGCACCGTTTGTTCAGGATTGCAATCCTGAAATTTGCCTTTAATGAGAGGAATCGCGGAGGGTAAAAAGAGGAGGGTGCTGAGTTTATGAGAACGGTATGATTTTATTTTATTGATTTAAATATATTATTTTTTATCATTTAGAAATGAGAATTAATACGATGACGGATTGTGTGATTATTTGCGGCGTGCGTCACATTTAATCAAATACAATCTTGTTGTGATTATTTTTGATTATTAGAGTGATCGAAAAACAAATCCTGGGCGTAGCGTGCGTTCAGAGCTTCCACCTTCTGGAGTGTGTTATGGAGATTCTCTACCACATCTTTACCGTATTCTTTAACCAGGTAATGACCAACGCCCCGCTGCTGCTGGGTATTGTGACCTGCCTTGGCTATATCCTGCTGCGCAAAAGCGCCAGCGTTATTGTTAAAGGGACGATTAAAACCATTATCGGTTTTATGCTGTTGCAGGCTGGATCCGGCATTCTGACCAGCACCTTTAAACCGGTGGTGGCGAAAATGTCGGAAGTTTACGGCATCAACGGCGCGATCTCCGATACCTACGCGTCGATGATGGCAACGATCGAACGCATGGGCGACGCCTACAGCTGGGTGGGCTATGCCGTGCTGCTGGCCCTGGCGCTGAATATTTGTTACGTCCTGCTGCGGCGCATCACCGGTATTCGCACCATCATGCTGACCGGGCACATCATGTTCCAGCAGGCAGGGCTGATTGCCGTCTCTTTTTATATCTTCGGCTACCCGATGTGGACGACCATTATCTGTACGGCGGTGCTGGTTTCGCTCTACTGGGGCATTACTTCTAACATGATGTACAAGCCAACCCAGGAAGTGACCGACGGCTGCGGCTTCTCCATCGGACACCAACAGCAGTTCGCCTCATGGATCGCTTACAAGGTCGCACCGTATCTGGGGAAAAAAGAGGAAAGCGTTGAAGAGCTTAAGCTGCCGGGCTGGCTGAATATCTTTCACGACAATATCGTCTCCACGGCGATAGTCATGACCATTTTCTTCGGCGCGATCCTGCTCTCTTTCGGCATTGATACCGTACAGGCGATGGCGGGCAATACCCACTGGACGGTGTATATCCTGCAAACGGGTTTCTCGTTCGCCGTCGCTATTTTTATTATCACCCAGGGCGTGCGCATGTTCGTCGCCGAGCTCTCTGAAGCGTTCAACGGTATTTCCCAACGTCTGATTCCCGGTGCCGTGCTGGCTATTGACTGCGCGGCGATTTATAGCTTTGCGCCAAATGCGGTGGTCTGGGGCTTTATGTGGGGCACCATCGGCC
>OEPS010000038.1_pt1 | contig 47235 bp, 39 predicted proteins | sample 1539411 | NCBI WGS metagenome assembly OEPS01 (sample SAMN02671747, study PRJEB22543) | soil metagenome | biome: bacteria | place: China:Hunan Province, Lengshuijiang City | collected 2012-10-15 | depth 0.08m m
CTTCCGCCGACAGCGAGCTCAGGCCGCCGAGATCCAGCCATTCGTTCGGCGTCAGTACGCCCTGCGCATAGAGGCTCATGACATAATCGTCGTAATGTTCCTCTTCTTCGCACGGCACCATATTCCACAGGATACGTTTCCCGGCAAGGCGCACCGCGGTGCGGTAAAACTCATCCAGCAGCAGGATATGCTGAGTCGAACCGCAGTCTTCGCCGCCCAGACTACCGCTTTCATTGTGACGGAAGCGGTTCTCGTCGATCAGGAAGAAGCTCACCTCAACGCCCAACGACGCGGCCCAGCTTTCAAGCAGGCTGCATTTACGCTGCAGCAGCTGTCGCTCTTCGCTATCCAGCCAGGACTGGTGGCAAACCCAGATATCAAGGTCGGAAGAGCAGCTTTGACCAACGGAAGAAGTACTGCCCATCGAGTAAAGGCCGGTGATCGGCAGTTCGCCTTTCGGCGGCTCCTGGGTCAGCATTCCACGGTGGAGTTCGAGTTCATCGAGGTAGTGGCGTTGGGTTTCATCAGGCGTGTAAAGGCAAATGCCACGGGGAACGTTACCGTCAAGGTAACCCGGCATCAGCGGGTGATGATAATGTAATAATGTCGGCAGTAGACTGTAAACCTGCTGGAAAGCGGGTCCCATGGCAGCAAGGGCGCGATCCACGCGCAATTGGTTGATGGCATCCAGTCTCTGTTTCAGTGTCTCAATATAGAGGTACAAGACATATCGCCTGATGTTCAAAAACCCGACGTACAATAGTACGGAGAGTTTCAGTATTTCAACAAAAACCGTCACCATTCGTCATCGGTGTGGTTGTGATGAACTGCTGACTGACAAATGGTTTAAAACGTGATCAATCTAACACCTTGCTGATTGACCGTAAAGAAAGATGCGCTACATACAAGTGTAGCACCCTTTAATACGTGTAAATTCTTCACTACGTTTGCGACAACCCGTAAACGCATGAAAGGCTAAAAAGGATGGCCGCGACCCTTAACCCCACAAAACTAACATCCCTAAGGCAACAATGTTAGGATGGTTAGTGGTCGACTATGACGGTAACAAGCATGTTAGACAAAGTTTTAAGAATTGCCACAAGGCAAAGCCCGCTTGCGCTATGGCAGGCACATTATGTAAAAGAGCATCTCGAGTCCTGTCATCCGGGGCTTTCCGTTGAACTGGTGCCGATGGTCACCCGCGGCGACGTGATCCTTGATACACCCCTTGCCAAAGTGGGTGGTAAAGGTCTGTTTGTGAAAGAGCTGGAGCTGGCCATGCTGGAAGGCCGCGCCGATATCGCCGTCCATTCAATGAAAGACGTGCCGGTGGAGTTTCCTGCAGGTCTGGGGCTGGTCACCATTTGCGAACGTGAAGATCCGCGCGATGCGTTTGTCTCGAACCACTACGCTTCGATTGCTGAACTACCGCACGGTAGCGTCGTTGGCACGTCAAGTTTACGCCGTCAATGCCAGCTGGCTGCGGAGCGGCCGGATCTGGTGATCCGCTCCCTTCGCGGCAACGTTGGCACGCGTCTGGGTAAACTCGATAACGGCGAGTATGACGCCATCATTCTCGCGGCAGCGGGGCTAAAGCGCCTGAAGCTGGAATCACGTATTCGTCAACCGCTGGCGCCGGAGCAATCTCTGCCCGCCGTCGGTCAGGGCGCAGTAGGCATTGAATGTCGTCTTGACGACGAGTGGACCAAAGCTTTACTGGCTCCGTTGAACCATACGGAAACGGCTATACGGGTACGTGCCGAAAGGGCAATGAACACCCGTCTTGAGGGCGGTTGTCAGGTGCCTATCGGTAGCTACGCCGAGCTGATCGACGGTGAAATATGGCTGCGGGCATTAGTTGGCGCGCCGGATGGCTCAAAGGTCGTTCGCGGCGAGCGGCGTGGCCGTCCGGAAGATGCCGAAAAGCTCGGCGTTTCCCTTGCCGAAGAACTTCTGGATAACGGCGCCCGCGATATTCTCGCCGTCGTCTACGCAGGAGAAGCGCCTCGATGAGCATTCTGGTTACCCGTCCGCTGCCGCAAGGCGAAGAGCTGGTCAGTCGCCTGCGCGCGCTGGGACGCGTAGCCTGGAGCTTTCCGCTTATTGAATTTACCCCAGGCAGCCAGCTCCCTGAGCTGGGCGGCCAGTTGGCAAGCCTTGCGGCGGGTGATTTACTCTTCGCGCTATCGCAGCACGCCGTTGAGTTTGCCCACTCTCGCCTCCAGCAGCAAAGGCTACGCTGGCCTTTTGCGCCCGATTATTTTGCTATCGGTCGCACCACCGCGCTGGCCCTGCATAAAGTCAGCAGTCGTGATGTTCGCTATCCATTAGATCGGGAAATCAGCGAAGTCTTGCTACAATTACCTGAATTACAAAACATTGCGGGGAAAAAGGCGCTCATCCTGCGCGGCAACGGTGGGCGGGAATTACTCGGTGACACGCTTCGCGAACGCGGTGCCGATGTCACTTTTTGCGAATGTTATCAACGTAGTGCAAAGCACTATGATGGCGCAGAAGAAGCAATGCGCTGGCAGTCTCGCGGGGTTTCGACGCTGGTCATTACCAGCGGTGAAATGCTGCAGCAGCTCTGGACGTTAATACCGCAGTGGTATCGCGAACGTTGGCTCCTGAGCTGTCGCATTTTAGTTGTCAGTGAACGTCTGGCCGAGCAGGCCAGGGAACTGGGCTGGCAGGATATCCAGGTTGCCGATAGCGCCGACAACGATGCGCTGCTACGCGCATTACAATAACTCTCAACATTGGAAGCCATAATGACGGAACAACAGAATCAATCCGCCGTGGTTGAAGAGACCAGGGAGGCCGTGGACACAACTCCACAGCCAGAAAACAACGTAGAAAAGAAAAACGGCGGCAGTAAAACCAGTCTCGCTCTGAGCGCGATAGCCATCGCTATCGCCCTCGCCGCTGGGGTAGGTCTTTATGGGCTGACGAAGACGCAAACGGCTCGCCAGAACGAAACCAGCGCCGGGCTCTCCAGCCAAATCGCCGCGCTGCAAAAAGCACAGGAAAGCCAGAAAAGCGAACTCGAAGGCATCATTAAGCAGCAGACCGACCAGCTGGCGGAAGCGCAGCGTCAGCAGGATTCGCTGGCGAAAAAGCTGGAAGAAGTGCAGGAAAAAGTCGCGGTCATCTCCGGCGGTGATGCAAAAACCTGGCTGCTCGCACAAGCTGATTTCCTGGTGAAACTGGCCGGACGCAAGCTGTGGAGCGATCAGGATGTAACGACCGCCGCCGCGCTGCTAAAGAGCGCTGACGCCAGCCTGGCCGATATGAACGACCCAAGCCTGATCGGCGCCCGTCGCGCCATCACCGATGATATCGCCTCGCTTTCCGCCGTGAGTCAGGTTGATTATGACGGCATCATTCTGAAAGTGAACCAGCTCGCCAACCAGATCGATAATTTACGTCTGGCGGACAATAACGACGATGACACCCCGATGGATTCCGATAGCGATGAGCTATCCAGCTCTATTCGCGAGTGGCGGGTAAACCTGCAAAAAAGCTGGCAGAACTTTATGGACAGCTTTATTACCGTCCGTCGTCGTGACGAAACCGCCGTGCCGCTGCTGGCACCAAACCAGGACGTCTATCTGCGCGAAAATATTCGCTCCCGTCTGCTCGTCGCCGCGCAGGCCGTGCCGCGCCATCAGGAAGAAACCTACAAACAGGCGTTGGATAATGTCTCAACCTGGGTTCGCGCCTATTACGACACTGAAGACGCCACGACCAAAGCCTTCCTTGAGGACGTGGACAAGCTCAGCCAGCAAAGCATCACCATGAACGTACCGGAAAGCCTGCAAAGCCAGGCGCTGCTGGAGAAGCTGATGCAGACACGGGTACGTAATCTGATGGCGCAGCCGGCTGAAGCACAGGCCAATACCCCTGCACCTGCACCTGCACCTGCACCTGCACCTGCACCTGCACCTGCACCTGCACCTGCACCTGCACCTGCAGACCATGCGCCACAAGGAGAATAACGCATGTTGAAAATTCTCTTACTTTTCGCGCTGCTGATTGCCGGGATCGTTGTCGGGCCGATGATCGCGGGTCATCAGGGCTACGTCCTGATCCAGACCGATAACTACAATATTGAAACCAGCGTTACCGGGTTAGCGATCATCATGATCCTCACCATGGTGGTGCTGTTTGCTATTGAGTGGCTGCTGCGGCGTATTTTCCGTACCGGCGCGCATACCCGCGGCTGGTTCGTGGGCCGCAAGCGTCGTCGTGCTCGTAAGCAAACCGAGCAGGCGCTGCTGAAGCTGGCGGAAGGCGATTATCAGCAGGTTGAGAAGCTGATGGCGAAAAATGCCGATCACGCGGAGCAGCCGGTGGTTAACTATCTTTTGGCCGCTGAAGCAGCCCAGCAGCGTGGGGATGAAGCGCGCGCCAACCAGCATCTGGAGCGCGCAACCGAATTAGCCGGCGACGATCTGATTCCTGTCGAGATAACCCGCGTGCGCCTGCAGCTGGCGCGTAATGAAAATCATGCCGCCCGCCACGGTATCGACAAGCTACTGGAAATCACCCCGCGCCATCCGGAAGTACTCCGTCTCGCCGAGCAAGCCTACATTCGTACCGGTGCCTGGAATTCGCTGCTGGATATCATTCCATCCATGGCGAAAGCCAACGTCAGCGATGAAGAGCATCGCGCGGAACTGGAACAGCTGGCGTGGATTGGTCTGATGGATAAAGCGCTGGCCGACGGCGGTAGTGAAGGTTTGCGTGACTGGTGGAAAAGCCAGAATCGTAAAACCCGCGGTCAGGTGGCGTTACAGGTGGCAATGGCTAATCGCCTTATCGAAAGCGACGATCATGATACCGCGCAGCAGATTATTATCGATGGTCTGAAAAAACACTACGACGATCGGCTGGTCATGCCGATTCCACGGCTGAAAACCAATAATCCGGAACAGATTGAGAAAGTGCTGCGCCAGCAGCTTAAAACGGTCGGCGACCGCCCTCTGCTGTGGAGCACGCTGGGGCAATCGCTCATGCGCCACGGCGAGTGGCAGGAAGCCAGCATCGCGTTCCGTGCCGCGCTCAAGCAGCGCCCGGATGCATTTGACTACGCGTGGCTGGCCGATACGCTCGATCGCCTGCATCAGCCGGAAGAAGCGGCGACGATGCGTCGCGATGGCCTGCTGTTAACCCTGCAAAATAATCCACAGCAATAACCACATTCTCGCCTCCGCCGGGGGCGAGAATGTCTCTTCCTTTCCCGCCGGAACGCTTACCGCTCCCTGAAAAGAAAAAAACGCCTGCTCTGAAACCAGGGCAGGCGTTAAAACAGGTCTGTTTGACAACAATTGGGTGCTTCACTCAACGTAGTGTCCATGGTGTTTGATGAGGCTATATGCTTCATCCTTCACGCTGTCTCTTCGTTGGCTGCACACGCTCACCCCAGTCACTTACCTTTGTAAGCTCCTGGGGATTCCCGTGCTGGCCGTCTCGACACATCATGAATGATTTAGCATATAAAATGCGACATCTGTCAGTGGACGATAAGCACCGTAAAACGGCTCTGCATCATTCCTGAGTTTATGAGGCACTAAGGCGAACATAAGAGATGGAATGAGCATCTACCCGTTTATTATCGCACAGGATCTGCAGAAGATGCATCTATCTGAACAATGAATTGGGATTATTCTGGACAATAAATCGCGTCAGGGATAACGAAATATTTTCCGCGATATCAGGAAGATAAAAGATTTTTTTTGCAGAATGAGAAAACAAAAAACCCCGCCGAAGCGGGGTTCAAAATTGGTCGGCGAGAGAGGATTCGAACCTCCGACCCACTGGTCCCAAACCAGTTGCGCTACCAAGCTGCGCTACTCGCCGATGTACTGCTTTTTTTGAATTTTTAGTTCAATTCTTTATAAAGTCGTGGTGCGAGGGGGGGGACTTGAACCCCCACGTCCGTAAGAACACTAACACCTGAAGCTAGCGCGTCTACCAATTCCGCCACCTTCGCAATTCACAACTCTTTCAAATAATGGGGTGGCTAATGGGATTCGAACCCACGACAACTGGAATCACAATCCAGGGCTCTACCAACTGAGCTATAGCCACCACTGCAAATCTTTTACGCGGTATTAAAACCACCGCAGCTCCGGCACCTTACTAAATGGTGCGCCCGACAGGATTCGAACCTGAGACCTCTGCCTCCGGAGGGCAGCGCTCTATCCAGCTGAGCTACGGGCGCTTAGCGCCGTTGCGGGGTCGGATAATACGGACTTCCTACCCCGCTGTCTAGTGCCTTTTTAAAGAAAATTATCGTTTGCTCATGCTTTGTGCGTTTTGTCGCTTATTACGCCACATTATCCACGTTTCCGCGTCGACCAAGGCCAAATACCTTATAAATAAGCGTCACAGCGGCGAGGAAAATAATCCCGACAAAGAGCGACATACGCGTATCGTCATTAAATCCCATCCCTACCAGCACACAAACCAGGAACGCCATGGTCAAATAGTTCGCCCACGGAAACAGCAGCGAACGGAACGGATGGCTGGCCATCGCTTCTTTATGCACAAGACGAAAACGCAGCTGGCTGATCAGAATCACAAACCACGGCACCATACCCGGCAGCACGCTGGCGCTGTAGACGTAGACAAATACCCGCTGTGGATTAGGAATAATGTAGTTCAGGCACGAGCCAACCAACAGAATCAGAATCGACAGCGCCACGCCTGCTGATGGTACGCCGTTGCGCGAGACTTTGGCGATTGCCGCAGGGAGCTGACGGTTTCTTGCCAGCGCGTAAAGCATACGCCCGCAGCTGTACATCCCGCTGTTACAGCCGGAAAGCGCCGCCGTCAGCACCACAAAGTTGATAATGCCAGCCGCCGCGGTGATGCCGATTTTCGCGAAGGTCAGAACAAACGGACTGCCGTTGGAGCCAATCTGATCCCAGGGGAAAATAGTGACGATAACGAAAATCGCTCCCACGTAGAAAATCAGGATTCGCCACAGCACTTTACCGACCGCGCTGCGCAGTGTGACCTGCGGATTTTTCGCTTCACCGGCGGTAATACCAATAAGCTCTACGCCCTGATAGGAGGCGACGACAATACACAGCGCCGTCAGGAAGCCCTTCCAGCCGCCAGCGAAAAAGCCACCGTGCTCGGTCAGATTGCCAAAGCCGATGGAGTGCCCGCCGTTGCCAAAACCAAAGAAAATAACGCCCAGCCCAACCACTATCATGACGATAATGGTGGTGACTTTGATCATCGCAAACCAGAACTCAATTTCGCCATACAGCCTTACCGCAGCCAGGTTCGCCAGCGCCACCAGTCCGACAGCAATCAACGCCGGTATCCACTGCGCCATATCCGGGAACCAGAACTGTACATAGACCCCGATAGCCGTAATCTCCGATATCCCGACCGCCATCCACATAAACCAGTAGGACCATGCCGTGAGATAGCCAAAAAACGGGCTCATGTAGCGATGTGCATACACGGCGAACGAGCCGGTTACCGGTTCGAGAAACAGCATTTCGCCCATCGAACGCATGATAAAGAAGACAAAGAGCCCCGCGATAATATACGCCAGCAGAACCGAGGGTCCGGCCCACTTTAGCGTACTGGCCGCGCCCATAAACAATCCCACACCAATCGTGCCGCCAAGAGCAATTAGCTCAATGTGCCGCGCCTCCAGTCCCCGCTGAAGTTCCGCTTTTTTCTCAGTCATATAGCCTCTTGTGTTTGCCCTGCTCCGGGTTTAAACGCATCCCAACCAGGATGTGTATATACCGGTTATTTTTATGAATGAACCAATGGAATAGCCCTGCCTGCGCGACGGTAAAATAGCCCGCCGCGCCTTAAGCATGCGAATGGTTAATGAATTTCAGGAAAATGGCAAATAAAGTATCAGGCGAGTAAATACATTACATAGAATGTCCGGGTAAACCCGCCCGTTCTCAGTGGAAAATCAAAGCTTATCGGTGTAATACCAACGTAAATAGCGCAGCAAACGCGCCTGCCTTTTTATGCGGCTTGGCTGCGAAACCAGGCGATAAAACCACTCCAGGCCAAGGTCCTGCCAGAACTTCGGCGCCCGCTGAACGTGGCCGGTAAAGACGTCATAGGTTCCACCAACGCCCATGTATAGAGCGTGTGGATAAACTTTCCGGCAATCGCGCATCAGGATCTCCTGACGCGGCGACCCCATTGCCACGGTGACGATTTTCGCTCCACTATCGCGGATACGCTCAAACAGCGCCTGACGCTGGTCAGCGGCGAAATAGCCGTCCTGACTACCGACAATATTCACGTCCCAGCGCTGCCGAAGCTGCCGTTCGGTCTGCGCCAGTACGTCGGGCTTGCCGCCGATCAGAAATACCGGCGTTCCCTGAGCGCCAGCGCGCGCCATCAGAGCCTCCCATAAATCCGCTCCGGCAACGCGAGACACCTGCGCCTGAGGATATTTTTTACGTAATGAGCGCACCACGCTGATGCCGTCAGCATATTTAAACTCTGCGGCTTCAATCAGCGCCCGAACCTCGGGGTTGTCTTCTACCGCCAGCATCTTCTCTGCATTAATCGCCACCAGCGTACCCGTGCGGATCTCGCCATCGGCATACAGATAATCCAGAGCGTGCTGCATATCGCGCCAACCAATGAGTTGCAGCCCTCTCAGCAGGTACAACGGCGCGGATGTAGTCTCAGTCATGTACACCCTTATCAGACTTGAGGTTGCGTCAGCGGTTTAGCCCGCTTGTGAATCAGCCCCACGCTATCCAGTAGCCAGTACAGCAACTTTGCCGCCAGAAGACAGAGCCCAAAGATAACGAGGAAAAAAACCACGCGAGAGCCAAATGAATCCAGCCCTTCACGCGCCAGCACGATCATGTTGAAGATAGCGCCAAAACAGAAACTATGCAGGATCGCCGCTTTATAGCGGTTCGTCTCCCGATTACCCAGTTCGTACAGCCAGTCAAACCATTTAATAATCAGCCCAACCGCCACCGCGCCGAGCGGGACGAACCAGACGCCGCCCATCACCACCAGCGAGCCAATCAGGGTCGGCGAAATCGCCAGCCCAGAATGATTATTCAGCACTTCCCAGGTGAAATAGTTAGCGGCATTAAGCACCATTGTCGGCCGACCGTGCCACAACCAACTGGGGATGAAAACGTAGAAATCCCGGACGATTGGCGCCAGCCCCTGGAACTCAATCTTGTCGTAGTTTTGTAACAGCAGGGCCAGGTTTTCCCACGGCGAGAAGGTATCGCGGGTCAGATAGAGGAACGTATAAAACGCCTCGTCGCCGCTGACGTTCATGCCGTAGCGTTTGAGCGCCAGCCAGAACATACCGACGATACCCAGCACGCCCGCCGCCGCCAGCATCCACAGGCTGATCCAACCGCGAATAATGCCGATAAACAGGAAGATGGCAAACGCAATGATGATATTCGCCCGGGTACCGCCAACGATGGCGTAAGTCAGGAGACCAAACGCAACGGTGCTGACGAGGAAGAATATCCACGCCTTATAGTCCTGACGCAGGAAATAGACCACCAGCATTGCCGGGATGAAAAAGTAGAAGAAGCGCTTTAGCGCCACGCCGGAGACTTCGCTGGAGAAAATCTGACTATAGGAGTTGAGCTTGAATAACAGGAAGCCGTTATGCGCAAAGAAGATACCGACGCTAAGCAACGCCAGCCCCAGCAAAATGCCCCATGCCAGATGAGTCTCCACGCGATTCATCGTAAACAGAGGACGATGCTGATTATCCCGGCCCGCCGGGCGCAGCCGCGTTTTATAGGTGACGTAGTAGACCGCATAAAAACAGACGGACACCAACAGCGTCTGCAGCAGGATTTCCGGCGGGGCGACCGCCACGTCAAAGCGGAACACCAGAATACTGGTCAGCGGGAAGCCGAAGAAAAAAGTCAGCAGAAACAATAACGAGAAAAAGACGTTGAAGTTGAAACGCACACGACGAAATTCAAAGTAAGTGGCGGTAGCGATAAATAGCGTCGACAGCAGCCAGACCAGCAGCAGCCCGCTAAATTGCATTAATGTCATGCGTCTACCCCCGCGGCAATCCGTAACGCTCGTCGCCATCCCGTCAGGTAATTCGGACGAAAGAAGGCTATCTGATTCTTGTCCACGCCGGCAAGCTGGCGCTGTGCTTCACGCACCACGGCCGCGTCCAGCGCATCGCTGGTAAAGAGTACCGGAATATGCTGCTCCGACATATCCTGCCAGAAGGGGTTCTCCCGGTTCAGAACGCAGGGGATCCCCGCCTGAATCAGCAGACACAGCGTGCCGATACCCTGCTGACGGGCAAACAGGAAATAGCCGAGATCGCAACGACGCAGCAGGGCCAGATAGTCATCAAACGCCAGCTTATCGCCCAGTACCTGAAGATGCTGCGGGCTGAACAGCGCCGCCCCAGCCGCGCGAACTTCGTCGATATAGTCACTATTGTTGGCCGGATAGCCCATCGGCACGACGACGTTGACCGTATCGCCGAACTGCTGATGAATCGCGCGCAGCGCGGCGATGTGCTCATTGCTACGATCGCCGGAATTCCCCACCAGGATAGTCAGCGTATCGCCGCGCGGCGCGCTTTCTGCCAGCGAATTTAGCGCTGGATCCATACGAGTCGGGAAATAGAGCAGCTCGCCCGGTACACCTGAATGACGGGCGGAGAACCAGCTCAAATCGCCGCGGGTAGCAAACACGCGCCCCACCCGCCCCTGCGCCATGCGCCGCAGCGGATAGAACAGCCGGAACTTCAGGCTGGCGGAATTCTCATACAGGTCCGCGCCCCAGATATGCCAGTTAAACTGCGCTGGTCGGATCCCGCCGCTGAGCAGCGCCAGCCACAGGCCGGTATTGAACTGACCGTGAAAGAAAAAGCGCTGCTGCCGGTTCGCTTTTGCCAGCGCGATAACCGCCTGCGCTAGCGACTTTTTCCCCGGATAACAGCTGATAGATAACGCGGGATAGGCTTCACGAACTCCTGTCGCATCACCGACGACCATAAATATGCGGGCCTGCTCGTCATCAACGGCAAGCTCATCATTGAAGAACCGCAGAACGGTCTGGTTGTGGTGTGGGATATCCGATCCCAGTACATGTATCAGTGCTGTCATGCCCGTTTACGCCAAATTAAAAACACGCCGCTACAAAGAGCGAAATAAACAATATACGTAGCCATATACGCCTGCGCCGCGCCGATCGCGCCGTGCGCCGGTATCAACCAGTGCGAGAATGCGGTCAGTAGCGAGAACTGGCTGATTTCCGTCAGAATATAAAAACGCAGCGAGGCTTTAGCGATCACCAGATAGCCATAAACATAGGCTCCGACCTTCAGCACGTCGCCCACCAGCTGCCAGGCAAACAGGTCGCGCATCGCCGTAAAACGCTCGGAAAAAAGCAGCCAGATAGCGAAATCGCGCAGCAGCCACACGGTTAAGCTCGCTGCCGCCACCGCCGGGAGGACAAATTTTAACGATTTGCCAATTTCGCGGGTGATATCCGCTTTATTAGTCAGGCGAGAAAGCGTAGGCAGCAGGTACACGCTAAACGAAGCGGTAATAAACTGCAAATAGGCGTCGGAGATGCTGCTCACACCTTGCCAGATCCCCACCTCATCCCAACCATAATGCGCAGCCAGCAGGTTACGCATCATCACGTAAGCAACTGGCAACGTCACCGAGGTAATCAGCGCCATTAAGGTAAATTTCGACAGCTGCCCCGCCAGACCGTTGTCCCAGCGCGGACGCAGCGCGCTCAGCGGAATATTGCCGCGTCGCCACAGTACCATCGCCGCCGGAACCACCACCAGCGCGGGCACCAGCGCCAGACCAAGTAATGCTCCCTGATAACCGCCGAAACGGTAGCAGGCATAGTACGCCGCCACGCCAATCAGGCTCCCGGCGATAAGCGACAACGCATTGCCGGCCGCATCGCGAAAGCCTTTCATCAACGCCAGCAGGAAGTTTGCCCAGGCGATCCCCATCTGTACCAGTGCCACCAGCCGTACCAGGTTCTGGTAATGCTGATGACCGAACAGCCCCTGGCTTATCGGCGCCGCCGCCAGCAGGAATATCAGCGCCAGCAGGGTAGAGAAACCCAGCACCATCGCTGAAGCGGTGCCGACAACGTTGTGCAACTGCCGACGATCGTCATGGTGCTGGGCCACCAGCTTAGTGACGCCGTTAAATATTCCGGCCCCCGCCAGCACGCCAAGCACGGTCACCAGCTGGCGGAAGTTTCCCGCCTGCCCTACGCCTGCCGGGCCGAACGACACCGCCAGCAGTTTAACCACCAGCAGACCGGCGCCGATTTTGACCAGCGTGGACGCCGCGGTCCACAGAGAAGCTTTAGCCAGCGACATATCAGGAGAAATAGCTCAGCAGCGAGTTAATCACCGTGCGCTGGTTTACGCTCGACAGGTTATAGAATAACGGTAGACGCAGCAGGCGCTCGCTCTCCTGGGTGGTGTAGCGGTCCGTCCCGTGGAATACGCCGAAGTTCTCCCCGGCCGGGCAGCTATGCAGCGGGATATAGTGGAACACCGCCAGAATCTCCGCCTCTTTCAGCCAGGCTATCAGCTTGCTGCGATCGTCAATATCGCGCAGCTTGATGTAGAACATATGTGCGTTGTGTCCGCAGTCGTCAGGAATCGCGGGCAATTCGACACGCCCGGCACGCGCCAGCGGCAGCAGGGCATCGTAGTAGTTCTGCCACAGCGCCAGGCGCTGCTGGTTAATCCGCTCAGCCGCTTCCAGCTGCGCCCACAGGTAGGCCGCCTGTAAATCGGACATCAGATAGCTGGAGCCAATATCCCGCCAGGTATATTTGTCCACCAGACCACGGAAAAACTGGCTACGGTTGGTGCCTTTTTCACGAATGATCTCCGCACGCTCGACCAGCTTGCGATCGTTAATCAGCGTCGCGCCGCCTTCACCGCCAGCGGTGTAGTTTTTGGTTTCATGGAAGCTGAAGCAGCCAATATGGCCGATAGTTCCCAGCGCCCGGCCTTTATAGGTCGACATCACGCCCTGAGCGGCATCCTCGACCACAAACAGATTATGTTTGCTGGCGATAGCCATAATGGTGTCCATCTCGCAGGCCACGCCGGCATAATGAACCGGCACAATCGCGCGGGTTTTGTCGGTGATTGCCGCCTCAATCAGCGTTTCATCGATATTCATAGTGTCGCGACGAATATCAACGAAGACGATTTTCGCGCCGCGCAGCACAAAGGCGTTAGCGGTAGAAACAAAGGTGTAGCTCGGCATAATCACTTCATCGCCCGGCTGAATATCCAGCAGCAGCGCCGCCATTTCCAGAGACGCGGTGCAGGATGGCGTCAGCAGCGCTTTCGCGGTGCCGAAACGTTGTTCCATCCACTGCTGGCAACGACGGGTAAAACCACCATCGCCGCACAGCTTGCCGCTACCCATCGCGGACTGCATATAATCAAGTTCGGTTCCCACCACCGGCGGCGCGTTAAATGGAATCATCATGTCACCTGTATAACCAGTACGCGGTGCTTTCGACATTCGCACCGCTAAGAATGTAACGTTTAAGCGCGGCGGTATTGCCCATCTGGGTCGCCACGCGCAGTATCGTCAGCCCACGCAGCGCCGCCCAGCGCTGCGCCGCATGCATTAATTCCGCTCCGGCGCCGCGCCCGGCCAGCAGGCCGATTCTTGCCTCATGCTCATTGAGCTGGCGCAGGGAGACAAACGCGCGGATATCGCCGCCAGGGGCGCGAAACACCAGACACTGATGATCGAAGGTTCCGCGTACAGCATTTTCTATCCACTGGGCATAGAAACGACCGCTGGCGTCGGCCGCGTACCAGGGGGCCCGAAAACGGCTCTGCGCAAAAGCCTGCGCCGCCAGTTCGCGCAGCCGGGGAATATCCATCTCCGTCGCTGGCCCGGCGCCGATATCACCAGTAGCCGCAGGCGAAAGCGCGAGATCCACTTCACCCTCTACCAGCCGGAAGCCTAATGCCTGTAGCGCATCCAGACGAGCGGTATCGTCCGCCGCGACTTTCGCCTGCACCCGCGACCAGTTCGCCAGCGCGTCCACCGTCAGCGGCGGCGCATCATCGCCAAAGCGCAGGATGGCGCTATTGACGCCAAAGAAGCGGTTTTCCCACTGCAGGGGCTCAATACTGGCGCGGACGGGCACGGAGTAAATCCAGTAAGTATTGGCCGTAGCCGGTTTTTTCCAGCCGTTTCGCCGCGCGCTTCACGCCGTCGTCGTCCAGCCAGCCGTTGCGCCAGGCTATCTCTTCCAGGCAGGCAATCTTGAAACCCTGACGCTTTTCCACCGTTTGCACAAACATGCTGGCCTCGATCAGGCTATCGTGCGTACCGGTATCCAGCCAGGCAAAACCGCGGCCCAGCAGCTCAACCGTTAGCGCGCCATCATCGAGATACATTTGATTGATGGAGGTGATCTCCAGCTCGCCGCGCGCCGAGGGTTTAACCCGTTTCGCGTACTCCGCCACTTTACCGTCGTAGAAATAAAGACCGGTTACCGCCCAGTTGGATTTGGGCTGCTTTGGCTTCTCCTCCAGCGAAATCGCGCGGAAATCGTCATCAAACTCCACCACGCCAAAGCGCTCCGGGTCCATCACCTGATAGCCGAATACCGTCGCTCCGGTCGTGCGGGCCGCGACGCTGCGCAGCTTCGGGCTAAAGCCCTGGCCGAAAAAGATATTGTCGCCGAGCACCAGACATGAAGGCTCACCGTTGAGAAACGCCTCGCCGATGATAAAAGCCTGCGCCAGTCCATCCGGGCTTGGTTGTGCAGCGTAGCTTAGCTGTACGCCGAACTCCGAGCCATCGCCAAGCAGGCGCTGGAAATCACGCTGGTCATCCGGGGTGGTGATGATCAGCACTTCGCGAATCCCGGCCAGCATCAGCACCGAGAGCGGATAGTAGATCATCGGCTTATCGTAGATGGGTAGCAGCTGTTTTGAGACGCCGCGCGTGATCGGATGCAGGCGGGTACCCGATCCGCCAGCCAGAATAATACCTTTCATTTTTCCCCCTCAGACGCTCAGGCCTGCAGACCCAGGCGTTCACCCTGATAGCTGCCGTCCAGCACCTGCTGCCACCAGGCTTCATTGGCCAGGTACCACGCAACGGTTTTGCGCATCCCGCTGGTGAACGTTTCGGCCGGCGTCCAGCCCAGCTCACGCGCTATTTTCGCCGCATCAATGGCGTAGCGCAGGTCGTGGCCGGGACGATCGGTAACAAAGGTGATGAGATCGCGATAGCGCGCCAGGCCATCCGGTTTGCACGGCGCCAGTTCTTCCAGCAGATCGCAAATGGTTTCCACCACCTCGATATTCTTCCGCTCGTTATGGCCGCCGATGTTATAAGTTTCGCCCGGCTCACCGCTCGTTGCCACCCGATAGAGCGCTCTGGCGTGATCTTCAACGTATAGCCAGTCGCGAATCTGCTGTCCGTTGCCATAAACCGGAAGGGGTTTGCCCGCCAGCGCGTTCAGGATAGTCAGCGGGATCAGTTTTTCCGGGAAATGATACGGTCCGTAGTTATTCGAGCAGTTGGTGACCAGGGTCGGCAGGCCGTAGGTTCTCTGCCAGGCACGCACCAGATGATCGCTGCTGGCCTTGGAGGCCGAATAGGGGCTGCTGGGCGCATAGGGCGTGGTTTCGGTGAAAAATGCGCCGCTGTCGTGCAGATCGCCGTAGACCTCATCCGTTGAGATGTGGTGGAAACGAAAGGCGTCTTTTTTATCGCTCGCCAGCGTATTCCACCAGGCCCGAGCCGCTTCCAGCAGCGTATAAGTGCCGACAATGTTGGTTTCGATAAACGCCGCCGGGCCGTCAATAGAGCGGTCGACGTGGCTTTCGGCAGCCAGATGCATCACGATATCGGGCCGGTAGTGACGGAAGACCCGGTCGAGTTCGGCGCGATCGCAGATATCCACTTGCTCAAAGGCAAAACGCGGATCTTCAGCGATCGGCGCCAGCGACATCAGGTTTCCGGCGTAGGTCAGCTTATCCACCACCACCACGTTATCGCTGGTTGCGGTGATGATTTCGCGCACCACCGCCGAACCGATAAACCCGGCGCCGCCAGTGACCAGAATCGTTCTCACCGCCAGACCCCTTTGGTATCGACGATAAACTGCTGGCTGACGCTGTCACCGCTCATCGCTTTAAATTCTTTATGATCGACCAGCATCACCAGCACATCGGCGCTCGCCAGCGCGTCGTCCAGAGATGCCAGAGTGCACAGGCCATCAAGTTTTTTCGGCAGCTGATGAATATTTGGTTCAACGACCAGGGTCTCACCGCCGTGCCAGCGGGCGATTTGCGCGGCAATAGCCATCGCCGGGCTTTCGCGCAGGTCATCAATATTCGGCTTAAACGCAAGGCCAAAGCAGGCGATTTTCAGCTCGCTGGCGCGTTTATCACTGGCCGCAAGGCAATCAGCGACCTGCGTTTTAACCTGCTCGATAACCCATTCAGGCTTATGGTCGTTAACTTCACGCGCGGTGCGGATAAGCCTCGCCTGCTGCGGGTTTTGCGCCACAATAAACCACGGGTCTACGGCGATACAGTGGCCGCCAACGCCCGGGCCTGGCTGGAGAATATTGACGCGCGGATGACGATTCGCCAGCCGAATCAATTCCCAGACGTTAATCCCCTGATCGGCGCAAATAAGCGAAAGTTCATTGGCAAAAGCGATATTAACGTCGCGGAAGCTATTTTCCGTCAGCTTGCACATTTCGGCAGTGCGCGAGTTGGTCACCACGCATTCGCCTTCGAGAAAGATTTTATACAGCTCGCTGGCGCGGGCTGAGCAAACCGGCGACATGCCGCCGATCACGCGGTCGTTTTTAATCAACTCAACCATCACCTGCCCTGGCAAAACGCGCTCAGGACAGTAGGCGATATTAACGTCTGCGGCTTCACCGGCCTGCTGCGGAAAGCTCAGGTCAGGGCGCATTTCCGCCAGCCAGCCCGCCATCTGCTCGGTGGCGCCAACCGGCGAGGTGGACTCAAGAATAACCAGCGAGCCTTTCTTCAGCGTCGGCGCAATAGATTTAGCCGCCGATTCGACAAAAATCATATCCGGTTCATGCCGATCTTTAAACGGCGTCGGCACCGCAATAAGATAGGCATCGGCCTCAACCGGCGCAGTAGTCGCGCTCAGGTAGCCCTGCTCGACCGCCGTTTTGACGACGCTCGCCAGATCCGGCTCCACGATATGAATTTCACCACGGTTAATGGTCTCCACGGCGTGTTGATTGATATCAACGCCGACCACCCGCTTTTGCCGGGAGGCGAACGCGGCAGCGGTTGGCAGGCCAATATATCCAAGGCCAATCACTGAAATGGTAGAAAAATTCATAGCGTTACCTGATTATTTTTAAGTGCAGACAAAATACGATGACACGCTTGTCCATCGCCGTACGGATTATGCGCCCGGCTCATAGCCTGATACGCAGACTCATCATGCAGCAAGCGCGTGACTTCATTGACGATGCGCTGGCTATCGGTTCCGACCAGGCATACGGTTCCCGCGCTGACCGCTTCCGGACGCTCGGTCATTTCGCGCATCACCAGCACCGGCTTACCGAGCGATGGCGCCTCTTCCTGGATACCGCCGGAATCGGTCAGGATCAACCACGCGCGATTCATCAGCCAGACAAACGGCAAATAATCCTGCGGTTCAATCAGTATGACGTTATCAATATGGCCGAGAATACGGTTTACCGGCTCGCTGACGTTCGGGTTCAGATGTACCGGATAGACAATTTGAACGTCCGGATTGTTAGCGGCGATCTCCGCCAACGCCTGGCAAATTTGCTCAAAGCCGCGGCCAAAGCTTTCCCGACGATGCCCGGTGACCAGAATCATCTTCTTGCTGCTGACGAGGAACGGGTAGCGCTGGGTCAGTTCATTGCGCAGGGCCTCATCGCTCAACACCCGATCGCGCACCCAGAACAGCGCATCGATAACCGTATTGCCGGTCACCGTGATGCGCTTGTCGTCAATGTTTTCCCGCAGCAGGTTCTGCCGCGAAGTTTCCGTCGGCGCAAAATGATACGCTGCCAGATGCCCGGTCAACGTCCGGTTCCCCTCTTCCGGCCACGGCGAGCTCAAATCGCCCGTACGCAGTCCGGCTTCCACATGCCCTACCGGAATGCGCTGATAGAACGCGGCCAGGCTTGCCGCCATGGTCGTGGTGGTATCGCCATGCACCAGCACCACATCTGGCTTGAACGACTCCAGAACCGGCTTTAACCCCTCAAGGATGCGACAGGTAATCTCCGTTAACCCCTGACCCGGCTGCATGATGTTAAGGTCGTAGTCCGGAACAATAGAAAAAAGTTTCAACACCTGATCGAGCATCTCCCGATGCTGCGCGGTCACGCAAACTTTCGCCTCAAAATGAGGATCCTTTGCCAGCGCATGAACCAGAGGCGCCATCTTGATAGCTTCTGGTCTCGTGCCAAATACCGTTAGTACTTTCACATCGATTCTCTTCGATTAGGTGATAAAGGCTACATGTCCTTCACCACAGGCTGCATTCACTGGACACGGCGACGCGATAATGCAACGCCTGCGCCGATGAGCGCGCCCACAATCCCCCACATCACCATCAGAAACACGCGGCGCGGGCTATCGCGTTTTACCGGTTCTTCAGGCGTTCGCAAATACCTGTAAGTCTGAAAACGCGGGTCCAGGGTTGGACCAACGTTCAATGTCGTTAACATGGCGCGGCTTTGGTCATAATCAATATCGTACTGCGGCCCTACCGCCTGCAGGTTTTCCAGCCGGGCCTGCAGCATCGGCCGCCCCAGTAAAAACAGTTCAGAATCAGGAAGTTGATCTGGAGGAATATCGGTTTCGCTGCGGGAAATGTTGTGCTGCTGCGCGACCTTCAGCGCCTGCTCCACGCTATTCATGCGGCGATTAAAAATCTCGCGCGCCACCTCTTCCTGACGCTTCACCTGGGCTTTCATCTGTACGGTACGCGCGGCCCAGGCGCCTTTGAGCTCATCGTTCAGATGCCCCGCTGCGCGCTGGCTGGCGAAAGCCACGTACTGGCGCAGCAGATTATTGGCATCCGGAGCGGTTTCCGCGGTCAGCTTCACGCTATCGTTAACGCTTTTTAACGCATCGCCGGGCATAAACTGGATATCGTTAATCAGATCGTCAAGCAGAGCGGCATCGGCGCGAGCGTTACCCGACTGGCGCTGTTTGTAGTAGTCCGTTTGCAGCCAGAAGTCGCGACGGGTATCCCATGACGCCTGCTGCATGATGAACTCTTTATATGCTTCGTCCATTACCGAAGGTTGATCGACCGAGACAAGATTGGCCTTGATATCAAGATTGCGTAAGAACTGCTGTTGCGAATAGTACCCCCCCAGCATGTTTACCGTTGGCCGGTCGGTAATTGCCGTCGCGCTCCACTCCTGGCGAGCAAAAAAGGTATAAACCAGAACAATCAGTGCAAAGAACACTGCGATACCTGCTATCCAGCTTTTTCCAGCCCATAAGGCGCGAAACAGCCCGCGAATATCCAGCTCATTCTCAACGTTCACTGCTTGTGCTCCCGGTAATGGTTGAGTCATCACGTCCCCAGATTTACTTGGTTAATTTGGATTATTGCCGCTGTGTCGCCGTATTCTGCGTCTGATGCGCTTAACCATGCGCGCCACTTTCCAGGCGCGTTTAATGCAGTAGCCATAAAGGAAAAAGGCTAACAAAAAGAGTATTAACATCACCCATTCAGGAACAATACGGGTGTATTCCGCCACTACGCCAACCAACGCCAGAAGGGCGGCGGCCAGAGTAATCAGTACGAACGCCTGACGGGAAGTGAACCCGGCACGCATGATCAGATGATGAATATGCTGACGGTCCGGGGAGAAAGGGCTCATCCCTTTACGCAGGCGGCGGTACATAATCGCCACCATATCCATCAGCGGGATCGCAATAATCCATAGCGCAGTCACCGGGCTAATAGGGTGCGTTTTGCCCTGGGTAGTTTCCAGCAGGATCCAGATAATCGTGAAGCCAATCATGGTGCTGCCCGCGTCGCCCATAAAGACTTTATAGCGACGGCCAAGGGCACCGAGATTAAGTAAAATATAGGGCAAAATGGCGGCAATCATCGCAAAACACCACATTGCCAGGCTGTACTGGCCATCAAACCACAGAATGATGCCCGTTGCCGCGAAAGAGACCGAAGACAGGCCGCCAAGCAGACCATCAATACCATCAACCATATTGAAGGCATTGATCGCGGCCCAAACGGCGAAAAGGGTGAGGAAGAAGCCAAAGGGGCCGAGCACCAGCTCCCATGAGCCGAATATAAAGCCCAGGCTACTGAGATGAAGATTACCCACCATCATCATAATGACGGCGATGGCGGCCTGAATAACCGCACGAATTTTTACGCTGATATCAAAGCGGTCATCCAGTGCGCCGACCAGCACAAGTACCCCGGCACAGCCCAGATATAACTTTGCATGAGGAATGTAATAATCGGCGATGGCAAACGTAAAACAAATACCTGCGAAAACTGAAATACCACCGACTAACGGAATCAAACCCTGATGCCGTTTGCGATAGTTAGGCTTATCCACCAGTCCAACTCTTTTTGCCGCCTTGCGCGCGACAAATATAAACAGAGTGGTGAATAAGAAAATACTGATTAATTCAGTAATAGCAGTGAGTAAATTCACAACGCATGTGCTCTCAGCATAGTTAATCCGGGAAGTATAACGACGATGCCTCAACTCCAGAAGGGGCAAAGCAGAACATTACAAATTTATTGTAGAAATTTTAGACCCTTAAAGCAGTCTCTGCCTGCCGTCCTGCTGCGCGCAGCATACGTTAACACCCATTTTGTTTTCCCTTGCTGGATCATACAAACCCGGAAAACAAAACGCCACGCAATAGCGTGGCGTTTTCTGGCTTTTTTAACTTATGAGCGCTTCATCATGTCGAAGAAGTCATCGTTAGTTTTAGTCATCGCCAGTTTATTGATGAGGAATTCCATCGCGTCGATTTCACCCATCGGGTGAATAATTTTACGCAGGATCCACATCTTCTGCAGCTCTTCCTGAGTGGTGAGCAGCTCTTCTTTACGAGTACCGGAACGGTTGTAGTCGATAGCCGGGAAGACGCGTTTTTCTGCAATCTTACGAGAGAGGTGCAGCTCCATGTTACCGGTGCCTTTAAACTCTTCGTAGATAACTTCGTCCATTTTAGAACCGGTATCGATCAGGGCCGTCGCGATGATGGTCAGGCTACCGCCCTCTTCCACGTTACGTGCGGCACCGAAGAAACGCTTCGGACGGTGCAGGGCGTTAGCGTCCACACCACCGGTCAACACTTTACCGGAAGCCGGGACCACGGTGTTGTAAGCACGCGCCAGACGGGTGATGGAGTCGAGCAGAATGATAACGTCTTTCTTGTGTTCAACCAGACGTTTCGCCTTCTCGATAACCATTTCCGCAACCTGAACGTGGCGGGATGCTGGTTCGTCAAAGGTAGAAGCAACCACTTCACCTTTGACCAGACGCTGCATCTCGGTCACTTCTTCCGGACGTTCGTCGATCAGCAGAACCATCAGCACGCAATCAGGATGGTTATACGCAATGCTCTGTGCGATGTTCTGCAGCAGCATGGTTTTACCCGCTTTCGGCGGAGCAACAATCAGACCACGCTGGCCGCGACCGATCGGCGAGGCCAGATCCAGGACGCGAGCGGTTAAGTCTTCCGTTGAGCCATTACCGCGTTCCATACGCAGACGTGAATTTGCGTGCAGAGGGGTTAAGTTCTCGAACAGAATCTTGTTACGCGCGTTTTCCGGCTTGTCGTAGTTAACTTCGTTAACTTTCAACAGAGCAAAGTAACGCTCACCCTCTTTAGGAGGACGAATCTTACCGGAAATGGTGTCACCAGTGCGGAGGTTGAAACGGCGGATTTGGCTGGGAGATACGTAGATGTCGTCGGGACCGGCGAGGTAGGAGCTGTCTGCTGAACGGAGGAAACCAAATCCATCCTGCAGTATCTCCAGTACGCCATCGCCAAAGATATCCTCGCCACTCTTCGAATGCTGCTTGAGGATGGCAAAAATAATATCCTGCTTACGCATACGGGCCAGGTTTTCCAGCCCCATATTTTCGCCGAGAGTAATCAGCTCAGAAACCGGCGTATTCTTTAATTCGGTAAGATTCATAATGGTGTGGGTTCTTAAACTCGGGGTAATTCTCGAACTTAATGTTGTGAATGGTATGGCAGGAACATCCATGCCTGTTAACGGCCTTCATCTCGTGTCTGTACGTTGCCTGGTCACAGGAAAGAACGCAGAACTGAAACGACTAAACGGAATGAGTGATAAGCCCGGATTATAAGCCTCACGCGCATTTTTGCGGGACGCTTTGGGTAAAACAAGATTCAAACAAAGGTATGTTTAAAACGAAGTCTGAGATTAACTTAGCACGACTCTCGCCGGGCGTCCAGAGATCCACAAAAAATAGGAGTCCGGACGCCGGGATAGCAAGTCGCTTACGCCAGGTTGGCGTCGAGGAACTCTTTCAGCTGGCCTTTGGACAGCGCGCCAACTTTGGTCGCGGCAACTTCGCCATTTTTAAACAGCAGCAGGGTCGGGATGCCGCGAATGCCGTATTTCGGCGCCGTACCCGGGTTCTGATCGATGTTCAGTTTCGCAATGGTCAGTTTGCCCTGATACTCTTCAGCGATCTCATCCAGAATCGGGGCGATCATTTTGCACGGACCACACCACTCTGCCCAGAAATCGACGAGGGTTAGCCCGTCAGCCTTGAGTACGTCCGTGTCAAAACTGTCGTCAGTCAGGTGAATAATTTTATCGCTCATATTTAACTCCACAGGAATAAGCCTGGTGTGTTGGTGTCGCAGACATCAACGACGTGTCGATACTACGTTATGCACGCTGTTCTTCAGAATGCCTCTTTCTATAACTCACCGCGTCACAATATCCATCATGGACTTTGCCTCGCAAAAGTTAAGCAACCCGCGTTCAAACCGGCTTATCGCAGATTTGTCACCTCGCCTCGCTTAGTGGTCTAAGCTTTCGAGGATTCGTTCAGTTGCTGTAGACGCACCTTGAATATTTCATACATAGCCAACGAAAGGTTGACGTTATTTCACCGGATACGCTTTCTTAATGCAATAGTTAGCTGATATTCTACCACACTATGAGCAAAACACATTTAACAGAACAGAAGTTTTCCGACTTCGCCCTGCACCCGGCAGTGATTGAAGCCCTTGAAAAAAAAGGGTTTCATAATTGCACACCCATTCAGGCTCTCGCTCTTCCGCTAACGCTGGAAGGTCGGGATGTCGCCGGGCAGGCGCAAACCGGTACCGGTAAAACGATGGCGTTCCTGACGTCAACGTTTCATTATCTTCTCACACACCCGGCGATCGCTGACCGCCAGGTCAATCAGCCGCGCGCGCTAATCATGGCTCCGACGCGTGAACTGGCGGTACAGATCCATGCTGACGCCGAACCGCTGGCGCAGGCGACCGGTTTGAAGCTGGGTCTGGCGTACGGCGGCGACGGCTACGATAAACAGCTGAAAGTGCTGGAAAGCGGGGTTGATATTCTGATCGGTACCACCGGTCGCCTTATCGACTACGCCAAACAGAACCATGTTAATCTCGGCGCCATTCAGGTTGTCGTTCTTGATGAAGCCGATCGTATGTACGATCTCGGCTTTATTAAAGATATCCGTTGGTTGTTCCGCCGCATGCCGCCAGCGAATCAGCGTCTGAACATGCTGTTCTCCGCCACCCTTTCTTATCGCGTACGTGAACTGGCGTTCGAACAAATGAACAACGCCGAGTACGTCGAAGTTGAGCCTGAGCAGAAAACGGGCCACCGTATTAAAGAAGAGCTGTTCTATCCTTCCAATGAAGAAAAAATGCGCCTGCTGCAGACGCTGCTGGAAGAAGAGTGGCCGGACCGCGCAATTATTTTCGCTAACACTAAACATCGTTGTGAAGATATCTGGGGTCACCTGGCGGCTGACGGCCATCGCGTTGGTCTGTTGACCGGCGACGTCGCGCAGAAAAAGCGCCTGCGTATTCTCGACGAATTTACCCGCGGCGATATCGATATCCTGGTCGCGACCGACGTCGCCGCTCGCGGTCTGCATATTCCGGCCGTGACTCACGTCTTTAACTACGATCTGCCGGACGATTGCGAAGACTACGTGCACCGTATTGGCCGTACCGGCCGTGCTGGCGCCAGCGGTCACTCCATCAGCCTGGCCTGTGAAGAGTACGCGCTGAACCTGCCGGCGATTGAAACCTATATTGGTCATTCGATTCCGGTCAGCAAATACAATTCTGACGCGCTCATGACCGAACTGCCTAAGCCGCTGCGCCTCACGCGAGCACGCCCGGGTAACGGCCCGCGCCGCAACGGTCCACCACGTAATCGTCGTCGTTCAGGTTAATGCAATATGCCATACACAAAATCATTCAAGTTGCAGCAAGGCGCCGGGAGAACCAATTCCGATGAGCTTACTCTGTCAGGCAATTCGGGTAAGCGCGCGCGGCCAACGCAGAGGCAACTTGAAGGATGAAGTGTATGAGCTCCACCTCGCTCTATGCAGCTATCGATCTGGGATCTAATAGCTTTCATATGTTGGTTGTACGCGAGGTGGCCGGAAGCATCCAGACCCTTAGTCGTATTAAACGCAAAGTCCGTCTGGCCGCTGGCCTGAATAGCGACAACACGCTCTCTACGGACGCTATGGAACGCGGCTGGCAATGTTTACGCCTGTTCGCCGAGCGTTTGCAGGATATTCCCCCGACGCAAATCCGCGTGGTCGCCACCGCAACGCTGCGGCTGGCAGTGAACGCCGGAGAGTTTCTGGAGAAAGCGCGGGATATCCTCGGCTGTCCGGTACAGGTTATCAGCGGCGAAGAAGAAGCACGCCTGATTTATCAGGGCGTCGCGCATACAACCGGCGGTGCCGATCAGCGCTTGGTCGTGGATATCGGCGGAGCCAGTACCGAGCTGGTTACCGGTACCAGCGCGCAAACTACCTCTCTTTTCAGCCTGTCGATGGGCTGCGTCACCTGGCTGGAGCGCTATTTTGCCGATCGCAGCCTGACTAAAGAAAACTTCGACCTCGCCGAAACCGCAGCGCGTGAAGTTTTGCGCCCCGTCGCCGACGTGCTGCGCTATCACGGCTGGAAGGTGTGCGTAGGAGCATCCGGAACGGTTCAGGCGTTACAGGAAATCATGATGGCTCAGGGGATGGATGAACGCATCACCTTAGCCAAGCTGCAGCAGCTCAAACAGCGCGCCATTCAGTGCGGTCGTCTGGAAGAGCTGGAGATTGAAGGCCTGACGCTTGAACGCGCGCTCGTTTTTCCAAGCGGTCTGGCGATTCTGATGGCCATCTTCAAAGAGCTGAATATTCAGTGCATGACCCTTGCTGGCGGTGCGCTGCGTGAGGGCCTTGTCTACGGCATGCTGCACCTGTCGGTCGATCAGGATATTCGCAGCCGTACGTTACGCAATATTCAGCGTCGGTTTCTGGTGGATACCGATCAGGCGCAGCGCGTTGCCCAGCTGGCCGCCCATTTTGTTCACCAGGTGGAAAATAGCTGGGAAATTGAGCCATTATGCTTCGATTTGCTGCAAAGCGCCTGCCAGCTGCATGAAATCGGCCTGAGCGTGGAGTATAAGCAGGCGCCTCTGCATGCCGCCTGGCTGGTACGCAATCTCGATCTGCCTGGCTTTACCCCGGCACAAAAAAAGCTTCTGGCAACGCTGTTGTTAAATCAGACCAACGCCGTCGATCTTTCTTCAATTCATCAACAAAATGCGGTTCCGCCAAGGGTTGCGGAGCATATGTGTCGCCTGCTGCGTCTGGCTATTCTGTTTGCCAGCCGTCGACGCGACGATCTGCTGCCGATGATTGCGCTGGCTGCCAAAGATGAGAATCTGACGCTCACGCTCCCCCAGGGTTGGCTGGAAAATCATCCTCTGGGTCGGGAAATGGTCGAGCAGGAGTGCCAGTGGCAGAGCTACGTTCACTGGCCGCTGCTGGTCGATGAGCAGTAACCTTGATTCGATCGGTTTTGCCTAAAACGATTACCCGTTTTATTCACGGACAAAACTAAACGGCGCTCATTAACCACTGGCCGATCTGGTTATTGCAGCTTCACTCTGAAATCAAAATTAAAGTAATTGCTTAGGCAAAATGCGGTTCCGTACTCAAGCACTTCCCCCTGCGCATTGCGGCTTTTCAGCGTAATCTTCATCAACGGCACCCCTTGCGGCAGGTCGAGCAAATTAAGTTCTTCCGCCGAAGGGATATGTACCGTCAGGGAGTAATCCTGAAGATCGGGAAAAATATCATTTTCTGCCCAGTGCGCGTACAGCGAGCCTTCGAGCAAATCAGGGCGAGGTAAATAACGCTCGGGGATAAACATGGTTTCGATAGAAACGGGAAGCGCATCGACTAAACGTACGCGTTTTATTTTCGCCACCCGATCGCCGACAGCAATTTCCAGTTCACGGGCCAGAAACTCATCCGCTGCCAGCTTTTCCCTCACCAGCCAACGGTTTGATACCGTCCCTGAATTTTGTAACTGTGCAGAAAATCCGCCGCTGGCGAGGTTATAGCTTACCGGCAGATTCACCTCCGTGCCTTTCCCGTGACGCTTGATCACCAGTCCGGCTTCCAGCAGCGCATCAAGCGCCTTCACCACGGTCACGCGCGATAGTTCAAGAGCCTGAGACATTTTGCGTTCTGAGGGCAAAATACTGCCATGGGTCAGTAACCGATCCGTCATCGCAGCTTCAATTGCTTGTTTTAATTGCATATAAAGTGGTGCGGCAGCCTCGGCATCCAGGCGCTCTTTTATATACTCAAGCAGCGATTGCGACATAATTTCTCGACCTTCCAGGAATAAGTAGCAGTGGATTTATCATAGTGGACCCATACTGGCATCTATAGCCTCATCATAACGCCGCTTTACGGCCTCCTGTACCTCATTTTTTTATCAAAATGCGTCTTCGATCACAGTGTGACCAATAAGGACTTTAAGTGGACTTAATCTGGATTTATTTTTAGTACAACTTTTATTCATGTCTTACAGGGAGTCGCCTATGTCTGATATTCGCCCTACATATACTGCTGAAAGCCGTATTCTTGGCTGTCTTTATGGGCAAGCCATAGGAGACGCCATGGGTATGCCTTCCGAACTCTGGCCTAAGCGTCGGATAATTAATCATTTTGGTTGGATAGAGCGCTTCCTTCCTGGGCCAAAAGAGAATATCGCGGCCTGTGAATTTAGCGCTGCGGAGTTTACCGATGATACCCATCAGTGTATCGCTTTGATGGATGCTCTGAATGAAACCAACGGCGTGACCGATCCACTGGCTATCGCCAGACATATTCTGCTGTGGGCCAGAGACTGCCAGGCATTTGAGAAAAATATCCTCGGCCCGACCTCTAAGGCCTCCCTGCTCGCGCTCGAAAAGGGGATAGCCCTGGATGAAATTACGGCCAACGGTGTGACCAACGGCGCGGCAATGCGCGTAGCGCCAATGGGCTGTCTGTTACCCACCCGCAATAAAACCTTTTTCATCGAGCAGGTACGTCTATCCTGCCTGCCAACGCACAAATCAGATATCGCCATCGCCGGCGCGGTAGTCATTGCCTGGGCTATCAGCCGCGCCGTTGAGGGTGTCGAATGGTCGTTAATCAAAACGGAACTGGGATCAATCGCCAATGAGACCCAGCGCCAATATGAGTCCACTTTTAGTCCACTTCTCGGAAATCGTATTCATCTGGCGCTGGATAAGGTGTCCAGGGAGACTGACCACCTGACTGGTATTGAGCGTATTTATGAGGACATTGGTGCCGGCATGGATATCATCGAATCGGTCCCGGCAGCGATTGCTCTGGTTGAACTGGCAAAAACGCAGCCCATGAAATGCGCTATGCTGGCGGCAAACCTGGGCGGTGATACCGACACCATTGGTGCTATGGCGACGGCTATCTGCGGCGCGCTTCATGGCATTGAGGCTTTCCCTGAAGGTCATATCCAACAGATTAATCAGGCCAACAGTATAGATTTCACGCCTTACGCACGGCGGCTTGCAGGATACCGCTTCGCATAATTCACAGAGGGTATCAATATGGACAGCAAAGCTTCATACGATGGCAATATGCAAACGCCAGATCCCGACATGGCGGATCTGGGGATTGGTTTGGTTCCCCCGGTACATCAGACTCAAAAACCGGTGCAGCTATTTTTCGTCTGGTGCGCGGCGAATATCGGTATTCTTGGCGTGGTATACGGCGCGGTCATTGTGTCGTTTGGCCTCTCATTCTGGCAGTCGATTCTGGCTGCCATCGCGGGAGTTGCCTCCTTTGCGCTGGTCGGCGTCACCAGCATTGCCGGGAAAATCGGCCGCACCACGACGCTGACGCTCTCGCGCGTCATTTTTGGCAAACGCGGAAATATCGCGCCCACCAGCTTCTGCTGGGTGAACCTGATGGGCTGGGAGTCGGTCAACATCATTACCGGCACGCTCACCCTCGTCGCGCTGTTTGCCGCCATGGGTTTTGAAGAGAGCCTGGCCACCACCGCCCTGTCGCTTTTTCTGTTTGGCGGCCTGACCGTGCTGGTCAGCGTGCTTGGCCAAAATGCCGTGCTGATGATGCAAAAATGGATCACCCGTATCTTTGGCGCCATGACGTTGCTGGTAGTGATCTATTTACTCTTCACCGCGGACTGGCAGGCTATTCTCGCGCTGCCGTCAGGCAGCTGGTTGACAGGATTTCTCCCGGCAGTGTCAATCATCGCCGCGGGTACCGGCATCAGCTGGGCTATCGCCGGTGCCGACTATAGCCGGGACCAGCGCCCGGACTCCGGTGAAAAAAGCATTTTCCTCGCCGTTGTCAGCGGCGCCGCCCTTCCCCTGCTGCTGCTGATGCTCACCGGAATACTGCTTACCGCCCAGATCCCCGATCTGGCATCCAGCGAAAACCCCATTTCAGCGATCGGTAAACTGCTGCCTTCCTGGATGGCAATCCCCTATCTGGCCGCGGCAACAGCCGGAGTCGTGACCATTGCCGTACTGAGCCTCTATTCCGCCAGCCTTAACCTGTTAAGCATGGGAATTAAGCTACAGCAGCGTTCCGCCGTGGCCCTCGATGCCGTGCTGGTGCTGGGCATCGCGCTCTACGTACTATTTGTCTCAAAAGACTTTCTTGGGCCGTTCATCGCGTTTCTGATTTTCTGCGGCGTATTTCTGGCCGCATGGGCCGCCATTTTTATGGTCGATTTTTATCGGCTGCGTCGCCATGCAGGATATTCGGAAGCCGATATATTCAGCGAAAGCGGCGCCAATCGTACCGCGCTGGGCTGCTGGATTGTCGGGGCGCTGGCAGGATTAATGGTCTCCAAAACCGGGTTTATCGATGGGCCTTTCGCGGTCGGAATTTTTGCCGACTCCAGTCTGGGCTTGTTCATCTCTTTTATTCTGAGCCTGGTACTGTACCTCGTTTTTGGCGCGAGGAAAGAAGGGGGCAGCCGTGACAATCACCGCTAATCTACTCTCGCCCCAGCTGCCGATCGTGGTTGTCGGCGCCGCTTTTGGCGATATTATTCTCCATCTTGATGCGCTGCCGCAAAGCGGCGGCGACGTCTCCGCCCGCGATGGCGGACGGCAGATCGGCGGCTGCGCGTTTAATGTCGCCCGTGCGCTCTCGCGCCTCGAAATCCCATTGATTAACGCGATACCGGTAGGTAATGGCGACTGGGGGCAGGCCGTTGCGCAAAAGATGACGCAGGAAAACTTACCCGTCCTCTTGCGCCACCCTACCCATGATAACGGCTGGTGTATGGCCCTCGTCGAGGCTAATAAAGAACGGACGTTTATCACCATTGAGGGCTGTGAGCAGCACTGGAATACCGAGCTGCTGGCGCAAATTCCGCAGCCGAAGAACGCAATTATTTACGTCTCGGGCTACGAGCTAGCCAGCGAAACGCTGCGCCAGTGGATTCTGAGCCTGACGCCAGATAAAACGCTGTTTGTCGATTTTGGCCCTCGCCTTAACGCTCTGGATATTCACTTTATTCAGGCGCTGCTGCGCAAGCGTCCCGTGCTCACCCTGAATCGCGACGAACTCAGCGTACTATGCGCACGTTTATACGATCGGGACAGCGCTACGCTCGATGCCGCCTCCCAGCTCGCCAGTGACTGGGGGTTACGGGCGATTTGTCGGTTTGATAAAGATGGGGCGTGGGTAGTTGAGCCTGACGCACAACCGCAGCATATCCCGGCCTGCCGCGTACAGGTTCACGATACCATTGCCGCAGGAGATAGCCACTGCGCCGGTACTATCGCCGGGCTGGCCTGCGGGATGAGTCTGCATCAGGCCACGCGGCTGGGCAATGAAATTGCGGCAATTGTCGTGAGCAGGCCAGGTTCAGACGGCGCCCCGAATCGTGAAGAACTACGTCAGTTCCAGATCCAACAGTAAAATTGCCGCTAACCGCTACTTACGCGCTTTCGCCAGCATCGCCCGGATGTTGGCGACGTTCGCCTGGCCTTTATGCATGCGCTCTTCCGCCGAAATAACTTTGCGCTCCTGCTCCCAAATCAGGTCGTCCTGCGGCAATTCAAGCAGGAAACGGCTCGGCTCCGGTCGCACCAGCTCGCCGTACTGACGGCGCTCCTTGCACAAGGTAAAAGTCAGCTCTTTCTGCGCGCGGGTAATACCAACATAGGCCAGACGGCGCTCTTCATCGACGTTGTCTTCATCAATGCTGCTCTGGTGCGGCAGCAGCCCTTCTTCCATGCCAACCAGATAGACGTACGGGAACTCCAGTCCTTTGGAAGCATGAAGCGTCATCAGCTGAACCTGATCCGTCTCCTCATCCGACTCGCCGCGCTCCATCATATCGCGCAGGGTGAAGCGGGTGACCACCTGCGTCAGCGTCATCGGTTCATCGATCTCGCTGCCTTCAAGCATTTCGGTCATCCACGTGAACAGCGTATTGACGTTTTTCATCCGCATTTCGGCGGCTTTCGGACTGGGCGAGGTCTCATAGAGCCAGGACTCATAATCCACGCCGCGGATCAGGTCGCGGACGGCGGCAATCGGCTCGCGCTCCGAAAGCTGCTGGATTTCCCGCAACCAGTGGGTGAAGCGGGTCAGGGACTCGTAGCCGCGCCCGCTCAGCGTCTGGGTGAGTCCCATATCGAAGCTGGCGGTAAACATGCTTTTGTTGCGTCCCATCGCCCATTCGCCCAGCTTTTTCAGCGTCGCCGAACCGATTTCACGCTTCGGCGTATTCACAATACGCATGAAAGCGCTGTCATCATCAGGATTGGTCAGCACGCGCAGATAGGCCAGCAGGTCTTTAATTTCCGGGCGGGAAAAGAACGACGTGCCGCCGGAAATTTTGTACGGGATGCGGTTCTGCATCAGCATCTTTTCAAAAACCCGCGACTGATGGTTGCCGCGATACAGGATCGCATAGTCCTTATAAGCGGTTTTATTAATAAAGTGATGGGCGATCAGTTCACCGGCAACGCGTTCCGCTTCGTGATCTTCATTGTTGGCAGAGAGCACTTTCAGCTCTACGCCATAGCCCAGTTCGGAAAACAGGCGCTTTTCGAAGACATGGGGATTATTGGCTATCAGGATATTCGCCGCCTTCAGGATACGCCCGGAAGAACGGTAGTTCTGCTCCAGCTTGATCACCTGCAGCGCCGGGAAATCCTGACTAAGCAGTACCAGGTTCTGCGGCCGTGCGCCGCGCCAGGAGTAGATTGACTGATCGTCATCGCCGACCACGGTAAAACGCGCCCGCTGCCCCACCAGCAGCTTCACCAGCTCATACTGGCTGGTGTTGGTATCCTGGTATTCGTCCACCAGCAAATAGCGAATCCTGTTCTGCCAGCGCTCCCGCACTTCTTCGTTGCGCTGCAGCAGCAGCGTCGGTAGTAAAATGAGATCGTCGAAGTCGAGTACGTTACAGGCTTTCATATGCGCGTCGTACAGCCCGTAGCAGTGGGCAAAGATCCGATCCCGCTCTCCTTTTGCGCCGGCGGCGGCCTGGGAAGGAGTTTTCAGATCGTTTTTCCAGTTGGAGATCGTTGAGATCAGCTGCTGGAGCACCATTTTATCGTCTTCGATCAGTCCCTCGGTGAGCTCTTTTAACAGCGCCACCTGGTCAGTATCGTCGAACAGCGAAAAATTAGATTTCATCCCCAACGCGGCGTACTCGCGTTTAATGATATCCAACCCCAGCGTGTGGAAGGTGGAGATCATCAGACCGCGTGCTTCTTTGCGCCCCAGCGTTTGCCCGACGCGCTCTTTCATCTCACGCGCCGCCTTATTGGTAAAGGTGACTGCCGCAATATGGCGCGCCTGATAACCGCAGCCGCGGATCAAGTGGGCGATTTTATTGGTTATAACGCGGGTCTTACCGGAGCCGGCTCCCGCCAGCACCAGGCACGGTCCGGTAACGAATTCGACGGCTTGTTGTTGGCCAGGGTTTAAACGCATGGGAGTATTTTGCTCAATCTTCGAACGGGGTGAGGATTGTAGCAGAAAGCGGGGCACAGAGAGCAACAGGCTACCCTTTCAGGCAGCCTGAAATTAGTAAATCAGGCTGCGGCAAGCGGCGTATAGCCGTTACGCTGCGCGCTCTTGATCCAGCTATATGAACCCATTACCGCGATCGCCGTCAGCATGACATACTCAAGCGACATGGCGTAAACACCCTGTACCGCGTAGATAACCACGCTAATCACGTCGATAAGCACCCATAGCAGCCAGTTTTCGACGAACTTGCGCGTCATCAGGACCATCGCCGCAATCGACAATACCAGCATGGTGGAATCCCAGAACGGGAAGGCATCGGGCTGGAGGTCGGGCATCGCGACCTGCATGCCGAAAGTTTGCAGCAGGGCAATCATGACGCGGGTAAGCGCCGAGAATACCGGATCGATAAACAACGTCATCAAGATAATCGCCACCGCGCAGACGCCGCCTAGTGCCAGGGTCTGCTGACGGGAAAGCCAGCGTACCTTGAGCGCCGCCTCCTGCGCCTCGTTTTGTCGGCTCCACGCGTACCAGCCGTAAATATTGGCAGCAAAGAAGAACACCTGTAGCAGCAGACTGGCATAGAGTTGAATCTGGAAAAAAATCGCCGCAAACAGCGTGACGTTAATCAGACCAAACAGATAGTTGATGATTTTTTCCCGGCTGGCGCACCAGATGCACAGCAGACCGAATACGGTACCGATAGCTTCAATCCACGATAGCGCATAGCCGCCTTCGCCAAGAGGAATATTGACCATCACATTGTTAATGCTAAAAAAGTCCATCACTGATCTCCTTGCTGGCTAGCGGAGTAAATGGCGCGTAGCGCCAGGGTAATTTGCCGTTCTTCGCCCTGCTGGCACAGCGCTTCCTGCTGGACATAATCATTGATGCTGCTGTCCAGGCATCCGTTGTGGGCAACCACCACGTTGAGTAATGAGGCCGTACGTAAACCGCGCAGCGCGCCGATGGTCATCAGGGCGGCGCTCTCCATATCCGCCCCCAGAATGCCGAGCGCTGACCACTGCGCATCCAGCTCCATCTCACGATCGGTATAAAAGCTGTCGTGGCTGCGTACCAGACCGCACGCAACGGGGATATTCATCTGCCGCGCCTGCGTCATCAGTTCCCAGGTCAGCTGCGGGTCGGCGCAGGCTGGATAGCCCGCAGGCGCATAGGTTCGACTGGTGCCGTCATCCACGACCGCGGCATGGGCGATAATCACGTCGCCGAGCGCGAGATTATCCTGTAGCGCCCCGCAGCTGCCGATACGAATCAGAGTGGTTACGCCGATCTGGCGCAGTTCTTCAATGGCAATCGCGGTGGAGGGGCCACCGATTCCGGTGGAGAGTACCAAAATCTCAACGCCCTGATACCAGCCGCGCGCGGCGCGAAACTCCCGGTTCTGACCGAGCGGTTCAGGATTATCAAGAAAATTGACGATCCGGTCGACCCGCTGCGGGTCGCCCGGCAGCAGCGCGTGCCGAGCGCCGGTCATCTCCTTGCTTAACTGGATATGGGGTTGCAGCGACATTCTCCCGCCTCCTTACTCTTGCGGTTATCCGATATCAGCCTCCTGTTGCAATTTTTCAGGAGCTAACAACACAATGCGTTCACCATCAGTATCAATAATCTGTAGCGCTTTCAGGTCATGCAAAATACGGTTAATACTGCGGGTCGTCGCCGCGAACTCCTGGCTGAGATTCTGTTTATCCAGCAAGATTCCATTGGCGCCATCCTGCTGATAACGCAGCCATAAGGCCTGGCACACCCGCTGATGCAGCGAGTAAAGATTGTCGCTGCTGGCCTTCTTCGACAGCTGGTAATACTGCTGGCTAAAGAAGCGCAGCATCCGCTGGTTAAAATGGTTATCTAACGCCAGCCAGCGGCAGAAATGTTCCTGTGACAGGCTCAAAAGCTGAACATGCCCCACCGCCACCACCGAGCAGATGTAATGGCGCGACTCAAAGATCTCGAGCTCGCCCAGCATGTCGCCTTTCCGGTAGCGGGCCTGACGGTAGCGACGACCGTCTTCGGCCTCATAAAAAACATCTACTTCACCGGCGATAATCAGCGAAAAACGCTGACACACTTCACCCTGTCTACAGATAAAATCACCGCGCGGGATCTCTTCGAAGCGCCAGCGCCGCATGATTTCCAGGGGACAATATTTCAGTAGTTCATACAGCAGCGGATCGCTCACAATCTCACTCAGCCCGGACAGCCAGCCGACTGAAAATTCAGGTTTTTTCATTGTGTCCATGTTATCTCGCTCCACGACTATAAGGACAGGACGGCTGTCCCGGGCAGGAGGGAAGAGGCCAGAGAAAAGTGTTGCTCATCTCCCGCTTCCGTTTATCAGGCGAGACATCTGTCCCGCGATGGCGAAGAGTATAGGTCCACGGCCAAAGCGGGTGGTAAAGTAACGGGATATCTTTGCGACTGAGAACACCATAATGGCAAAAAGCGCAGCAGCCCTGCACATCCTGGTTAAAGAAGAGAAGCTGGCGCACGAGATCCTCGCCAAACTTGAACGTGGCGTGAGCTTCGATCATCTGGCAAAGCGCTATTCGAAATGTCCATCAGGACGCAACGGCGGCGATCTTGGGGAGTTTAATCAAGGCGTTATGGTCGGGCCATTTGATAAAGCGGTCTTCAGCTGCCCGCTGCTCAAGCCATATGGACCGGTCAAAACCAAGTTCGGCTACCACATCATTAAGGTGCTGTATCGCCGCTAGCCCATGCTACTATTGCGCCCTGATTTATCCCCCATTCACTCAAGGTACGATCATGGCAAAAACGGCAGCAGCACTGCATATCCTGGTTAAAGAAGAGAAGCTGGCACTGGATCTTCTGGAGCAAATTAAAAATGGCGCCGATTTCGGCAAACTGGCGAAGAAGCACTCTATTTGTCCGTCAGGCAAACGCGGCGGCGATTTGGGTGAATTCCGCCAGGGCCAGATGGTACCGGCGTTTGATAAAGTCGTTTTCTCCTGCCCGGTGCTGGAGCCGACCGGCCCGCTGCACACCCAGTTCGGTTATCACATCATCAAGGTGCTGTATCGCAATTAAAAAAACCGGTGTCTTATTGCACCGGTTTTTTATCTCACAGCTTTCCCCTAAGGATTTCAGCTTGCAGGAAGGCGGCAAGTGAGTACAGCCCCAGGAGCATAGGTAACTATGTGACTGGGGTGTACGAACGCAGCCAACGCATCTGCAAGTTGAAAGACGACGGGGAATTAGCCCGCTACCGCAATACGCTTCATATCGGTCATATAGCCGCGCAGCTTCTTACCAACCTGCTCGATTGCGTGGCTGCGAATTGCTTCGTTCACGTCACGCAGCTGAGCGTTGTCTACCGCGCCTTCGGCAATCGCTTTGCCCAGGTCACCGGTCTGCAGAGTAGTCATGAACTCTTTCAGCAGCGGCACGCAAGCGTAAGAGAACAGGTAGTTACCGTACTCTGCGGTATCGGAGATAACCACGTTCATTTCGTACAGACGCTTACGAGCGATGGTGTTGGCAATCAGCGGCAGCTCGTGCAGCGATTCATAGTAAGCAGACTCTTCGATGATGCCGGAATCAACCATGGTTTCAAACGCCAGCTCAACGCCCGCTTTCACCATCGCGATCATCAGAACGCCTTTATCGAAGTACTCCTGCTCGCCGATTTTTCCTTCAAACTGCGGTGCGGTTTCGAACGCGGTCTTACCGGTCTCTTCACGCCAGGTCAGCAGTTTCTTATCGTCGTTAGCCCAGTCAGCCATCATGCCGGAAGAGAATTCACCGGAGATGATGTCATCCATATGTTTCTGGAACAGCGGCGCCATGATTTCTTTCAGCTGTTCTGACAGCGCGTAGGCACGCAGCTTAGCCGGGTTAGACAGACGGTCCATCATCAGGGTGATACCGCCCTGCTTCAGCGCCTCGGTGATGGTCTCCCAACCGAACTGAATCAGTTTTTCAGCGTAAGCCGGGTCGGTGCCTTCTGCCACCAGCTTGTCGAAGCACAGCAGAGAGCCGGCCTGCAGCATACCGCACAGGATGGTCTGCTCGCCCATCAGGTCGGATTTCACTTCCGCCACGAAGGACGATTCCAGAACGCCCGCACGGTGACCGCCGGTAGCCGCAGCCCAGGCTTTAGCAATAGCCATGCCTTCGCCTTTCGGATCGTTTTCCGGGTGAACTGCGATCAGGGTCGGTACGCCGAAACCACGTTTGTACTCTTCACGCACTTCGGTACCCGGGCACTTCGGCGCCACCATCACAACGGTGATATCTTTACGGATCTGCTCGCCAACTTCCACGATGTTGAAGCCATGAGAGTAGCCCAGCGCCGCGCCGTCTTTCATCAGCGGCTGAACGGAACGTACAACGTCAGAGTGCTGCTTGTCCGGAGTCAGGTTAACCACCAGATCGGCCTGCGGGATCAGCTCTTCGTAGGTACCCACTTTAAAGCCGTTTTCGGTCGCTTTACGCCATGATGCGCGCTTCTCGGCGATCGCTTCTTTACGCAGCGCGTAGGCGATATCGAGACCGGAGTCGCGCATGTTCAGGCCCTGGTTCAGACCCTGCGCGCCACAGCCGACGATGACCACTTTTTTACCCTGAAGGTAGCTTGCGCCATCGGCGAATTCGTCGCGACCCATAAAGCGACATTTGCCCAGCTGCGCCAGCTGCTGGCGCAGGTTCAGTGTATTAAAGTAGTTAGCCATGGTGATACCTCGTGATGTTGTACTGTCTTATTGTTCGGTTCGCTTTTGCGAGAATGAACTTACTATATGACAGGAAATTTATTGCGGAAATTGATATATTCACAACATCACGTTGCAATTTCTGCAATGTAAAATCGTGGAGTGCGCCCAGTGGATTTACGCGATCTGAAAACCTTCCTCCATCTGGCGGAAAGCCGCCATTTTGGCCGCAGCGCGCGGGCGATGCACGTCAGCCCCTCCACGCTTTCGCGCCAGATCCAGCGCCTTGAGGAAGACCTCGGCCAGCCCCTTTTTGTACGTGATAACCGCACCGTTACCCTCACCGAAGCGGGCGAAGAGCTGCGCATTTTTGCCCAGCAGACCTTGCTGCAGTATCAGCAGCTGCGCCACACCATCGACCAGCAGGGGCCGTCGCTTTCCGGCGAGCTGCATATTTTCTGCTCGGTGACCGCCGCCTATAGCCATCTACCGCCGATTCTCGACCGCTTTCGCGCCGAGCACCCCTCAGTAGAAATTAAACTCACCACCGGCGACGCCGCCGATGCGATGGAGAAAGTGGTGACGGGTGAAGCCGATCTGGCAATTGCCGGTAAGCCTGAAACGCTGCCTGGCGCGGTGGCATTCTCAATGCTGGAAAATCTGGCGGTAGTGTTAATCGCTCCTGCCCTGCCCTGCCCGGTACGTAACCAGATTTCAGTTGAAAAGCCGGACTGGGCAACGGTGCCATTCATCATGGCCGATCAGGGACCGGTGCGCCGCCGCATCGAACTCTGGTTTCGGCGCAATAAAATCAGCAACCCATCAATTTACGCTACCGTAGGCGGCCATGAGGCGATGGTTTCCATGGTGGCGCTTGGCTGCGGCGTGGCGCTGCTGCCGGAAGTGGTGCTGGAAAATAGCCCGGAGCCAGTGCGTAACCGCGTAATGATTCTGGAACGCAGCGACGAGAAAACGCCTTTCGAACTGGGCGTCTGCGTACAAAAAAAGCGGCTGCATGAGCCGCTTATTGATGCGTTCTGGAACTTGTTGCCGAACCATTAACCTGCCAGAAAGAACCTGAACGCTGGGTTATGCGTCTCATCGTGACAGTCGTAGCCCAGTTCATGCAGACGGGTCTCGAAGTCAGGCTCGTGATTACCCAGTTCGAATGCCGCCAGCACGCGCCCATAGTCGGTACCATGGCTACGATAGTGGAACAGAGAGATGTTCCAGTGCGTGCCCAGCGTATGCAGGAACTTCAGCAGAGCGCCGGGTGATTCCGGAAACTCGAAGCTAAACAAACGCTCCTGCAGCGGCTGCGACGGACGTCCGCCGACCATATAGCGCACGTGAAGCTTGGCCATTTCATCGTCAGAGAGATCCACCACGCTGTAGCCCCCCTCACGCAGCAGGTCGAGGATCTCTTTGCGCTCTTCCAGACCACGACTCAGGCGCACGCCGACAAAAATGCAGGCATTTTTCGCATCAGCGAAGCGGTAGTTGAACTCCGTGACCGAACGACCGCCCAGCAGCTGGCAAAACTTAAGGAAGCTGCCCTTCTCTTCCGGAATCGTCACCGCCAGCAGCGCTTCCCGCTGCTCACCCAGCTCGCAGCGTTCAGACACGTAGCGCAGACCGTGGAAATTGACGTTCGCGCCGGAAAGCACGTGAGCCAGGCGTTCGCCGCGAATATTGTGCTGGGCGATATATTTTTTCATCCCCGCCAGCGCCAGCGCGCCGGAAGGCTCAGCCACCGCTCGCACGTCTTCAAACAGGTCTTTCATCGCTGCACAAATGGCATCGCTATCAACGGTAACGATATCGTCGAGATATTCCTGGCACAGTCGGAAAGTCTCATCGCCGATACGTTTTACTGCCACACCTTCAGCAAATAGCCCGACGCGGGGTAAATCAACCGGATGGCCCGCATCCAGCGCGGCTTTCAGACAGGCAGAATCCTCAGCCTCAACCGCAATGACCTTGATCTGCGGCATCAGCTGTTTGATCAGCACCGCCACGCCCGCCGCAAGACCGCCGCCGCCGACCGGTACAAATACGCGGTCAATATGAGCATCCTGCTGCAGCAGCTCCAGCGCCATCGTCCCCTGTCCGGCAATCACCATAGGGTGATCGAAAGGCGGTACCCAGGTGAAACCTTGCTGCTTCGCCAGCTCGATAGCTTTGGCTTTGGCTTCATCGAAGTTCGCGCCGTACAGCAGCACTTCGCCGCCGAAGCCGCGAACCGCATCGACTTTGATATCCGCCGTGGCGGTTGGCATAACGATCAGCGCTTTCACTCCCAGGCGAGACGCCGAGAAAGCCACGCCCTGCGCATGGTTACCCGCCGAAGCGGTAATCACGCCGTGCGATTTTTGCTCTTCCGTCAGCCCCGCCATCATCGCGTACGCGCCGCGTAGCTTAAAACTGTGCACCGGCTGGCGGTCTTCACGCTTCACCAGCACAATGTTATCAAGGCGCGATGAGAGCTTTTCCATTTTTTGCAGCGGCGTGATCTGCGCGGCTTCATATACCGGCGCGCGCAGTACCGCTCTGAGATATTCCGCCCCCTCGGGGGCGGCGGACAGGGGTTGCGACTCGGCCATCATTAACCCCCAAGTTTCGATTTATCGCGCACCGCGCCTTTGTCGGCGCTGGTTGCCAGACTGGCGTAAGCGCGAAGGGCAAAGGAAACCTGACGCTCACGGTCTTTCGGCGTCCATGCTTTATCACCACGAGCTTCCTGGGCTTCACGACGCGCCGCAATCTCCGCATCACTCAGCTGCAGCTGAATACCGCGATTCGGGATATCGATAGCAATCATGTCACCATCTTCAATGATCGCAATATTGCCGCCGCTGGCTGCTTCCGGAGAAACGTGACCAATGGAGAGGCCCGAAGTACCGCCGGAGAAACGACCGTCGGTAATCAACGCGCAGGCTTTACCCAAGCCCATAGATTTCAGGAAAGTCGTCGGGTAGAGCATCTCCTGCATACCCGGACCACCTTTCGGCCCTTCGTAACGAATGACCACCACGTCACCCGCAACCACTTTACCGCCGAGGATCGCATCCACGGCCGCTTCCTGGCTTTCGTATACCTTAGCCGGACCGGTAAATTTCAGGATGCTGTCATCCACACCCGCCGTTTTCACGATACAGCCATTCTCGGCAAAGTTGCCGTACAGAACGGCCAGGCCGCCGTCTTTGCTGTAAGCGTGTTCCAGCGAGCGGATACAGCCTTCTGCGCGATCGTCATCCAGCGTATCCCAACGGCAATCCTGAGAGAAAGCCTGCGTCGTGCGGATACCCGCTGGCCCCGCGCGGAACATCTTTTTAACCGCTTCGTCCTGCGTAACGGTGATATCGTACTGCTCCAGCGTCTGCGGCAGGCTCAAGCCAAGTACGTTTTTCACATCGCGGTTCAGCAGCCCGGCACGATCCAGCTCGCCTAAAATGCCCAACACGCCGCCCGCACGATGAACATCTTCCATATGATATTTCTGCGTGCTTGGGGCGACCTTACACAGCTGCGGCACTTTGCGGGAAAGTTTATCGATATCGCTCATGGTGAAGTCGATTTCAGCTTCCTGCGCCGCCGCCAGCAGATGCAGCACGGTATTAGTGGAACCGCCCATAGCGATATCCAGCGTCATAGCGTTTTCGAACGCCGCTTTGTTGGCGATATTACGCGGCAGCGCAGAGGCATCGTCCTGCTCGTAATAGCGTTTAGTCAGCTCAACGATACGTGAACCCGCATTGAGGAACAGCTGCTTACGATCGGCGTGAGTCGCCAGCAGCGAGCCGTTACCCGGCTGCGACAGACCCAGCGCTTCGGTCAGACAGTTCATGGAGTTAGCGGTGAACATCCCGGAACATGAGCCACAGGTCGGACAGGCGGAGCGTTCAACCTGATCGCTTTGGTCATCAGAAACCTTCGGGTCAGCGCCCTGGATCATCGCATCGACCAGGTCGAGCTTGATAATTTGATCGGAGAGTTTAGTTTTCCCGGCTTCCATCGGACCGCCGGAAACAAAAATAACCGGAATATTCAGGCGCAGAGACGCCATCAACATCCCTGGGGTGATTTTGTCACAGTTGGAGATACAGACCATCGCATCAGCACAGTGAGCGTTAACCATGTACTCCACCGAGTCGGCGATCAGTTCGCGGGATGGCAGTGAATAAAGCATACCCCCGTGCCCCATGGCGATCCCGTCATCCACCGCAATGGTGTTGAATTCTTTGGCGACGCCGCCAGCAGCTTCGATTTGTTCGGCAACCAGCTTACCGAGATCGCGCAGGTGAACGTGGCCCGGCACGAACTGGGTGAAAGAGTTCACCACGGCGATAATCGGCTTACCAAAATCATCGTCGGTCATTCCAGTGGCGCGCCACAGCGCGCGGGCCCCCGCCATATTACGGCCATGAGTGGTTGTGGCGGAACGGTACTTAGGCATGCTTTAGTTACTCCCAGTTTTTGTTAAATGGGGCGCTGCGTGTCGCCCCATCTTTATATGCTTAGTTATTAACCTGATCCAACCAGCCCCATTTATCCTCGGTTTCACCGGTGAAGAGGCCAAAGAATGCTTGCTGAATACGTTTGGTGACCGGGCCGCAGCGGCCTTCACCAACCTGAATTCCATCAACGCTGCGTACTGGAGTGATTTCTGCGGCAGTCCCGGACATAAAGACTTCGTCAGCCAGGTACAGCGACTCGCGGGACAATACCTGTTCGCGTACTTCCAGACCCAGATCTTTCGCTAGCTTGATGATTGCATCACGGGTGATCCCCGGCAGCGCGGAAGAAGTGAACGGCGGAGTAAACAGCACGCCATCCTTCACTTCAAACAGGTTTTCACCGGCACCTTCAGAGATATAGCCGTTAACGTCCAGCGCGATACCTTCCTGATAACCATGACGGCGCGCCTCGCTGCCGACCAGCAGAGAAGAAAGATAGTTACCGCCGGCTTTGGCCGCGGTGGGAATCGTGTTCGGCGCTGCGCGATTCCAGGAAGAAACCATCGCATCGATCCCCTGGTCCAGAGCTTCGGTCCCCAGATAGGCTCCCCACGGGAACGCCGCGATGATCACGTCAGTGTTGTAACCCGGAGGCGGGTTAACCCCCATGCCAACGTCGCCAACGAACACTAACGGACGAATATAGGCGCTGGTCAGATTGTTTTTACGGATAACTGCGCGGCAGGCTTCCATCAGCTCATCAACGCTTTGTGAAACCGGGAAACGGTAGATTTTGGCTGAGTCATGCAGACGCTGCATATGTTCACGATGGCGGAACACGACCGGCCCCTTGTGAGAGTCGTAGCAACGGATGCCTTCAAAGACGGAAGTTCCGTAGTGCAGCGCATGGGACATCACGTGAACTTTCGCCTCGCCCCACGGAACCATCTCGCCATTGAACCAAATGTAATCAGCTTTTTTCGTCGTCATTGTTCTTCCTTTGCGCTCAGGCGCGAATTTGTTGTGATGTAGGTTGCTGGATCTCGACGCGGGCGACGTCCACCAGTTTGCTTAATTGACTAAACAGTAATTCGACGGGCCGTTGGCTGGCAACGGTCAGTTCAATATTAATATTTCGCGCATCTGCAGCGGTTTCCATATTCATCGCGCAAATCTGGAATCCGCGGTGGCGCACAACGCGCAGCACACGTTCTAACGTTTCTGGATTAAAGCGAGCCTGCAAGGCGACCTGATGTTGCATCATGATAATTTCTCCAGCATTTCTGCATTACTGGCGCCAGGCGGCACCAACGGCCAGACATTCTCAAGTTCGTCTATTGAGACATGAAGCAGATAGGGCCCCTGGCTCGAAAGCATGGTGTCGAGTGCCGCTTCAACCTGGTCTTTACGGGTGATGTGTTGACCAGGGATGCCGAAGGCGCTGGCCAGAGTAAGAAAATCGGGATTATCGGTAAGGGTGGTTTCGCTATAACGTTCCTGGAAAAACAGCTGCTGCCATTGTCGAACCATTCCTAAGCGCTGATTGTCCAGTAAGACGATCTTCAACGGCAGCTGCTTGCGTTTTACGGTGCCCAGCTCCTGCACGTTCATCATGAAGGAGCCGTCACCGGAGATACAGATAACCGTATCATCAGGGCGGGCCACCTGTGCGCCTACCGCTGCGGGCAAGCCGAATCCCATGGTTCCTAGTCCGCTGGAGGTGATGAAATTCTCCGGACGCGTATAGGTCATATGCTGTGCAGACCACATCTGATGCTGGCCCACATCGGTCGTCACAACGCAATTTGCTGGTTTGCGCTCGGAAAGCTGCTTCAGCAACAGAGGTGCATAGATAGCGTCACCCGGATGATCGTAGCGCCAGGCATGCTCCGCGCGCAGTTCAGCATTACGTTGACGCCAGACGTCGATTGCTAACGGTTGCTGCAGCGCCGGCAGCAAAACATTCATATCGCCCGTCAGGCCGATATGCGCCTGACGGAGTTTGTTCAGTTCGGCCGGGTCGATATCCATATGAATAACTTTGGCATGCGGGGCGAAAGTATTCAGTTTACCGGTCACACGGTCGTCAAAACGGGCCCCTACCGCGATGAGCAGGTCGCATTCTTGTACCGCCAGGTTAGCAGCTTTTGTCCCGTGCATCCCCAGCATACCCAAATAGTAAGGATAATCCGCTTCCACCACGCCCAGCCCTTTCAGGGTGGAAGTGACAGGCATTTGCGTTACCGCAAGAAATTCCCGCAGCGCTGGTACCGCCTGCGCCATACCCACGCCGCCGCCAACGTATAACATTGGCTTCTGTGACTCAGCCAGCATCTGCAAAGCGTATTCGATATCCGCATATGGGAAAGCAACGTCATCAGCTACCATGGAAAAATGCGGGTCGAGCTCGCCCTGAGCCAGCTGGATGTCTTTAGGGATATCGACCAGCACGGGTCCAGGACGCCCTGAGTTCGCCACATGGAAAGCTTCGGCAATGATACGCGGCAGTTCCTCCAGCGACTGCACCAGGAAACTATGCTTGGTGCATGCCAGCGATAATCCAAGGACATCCACCTCCTGAAATGCGTCGGTGCCGATGAACGGGGCGGCAACCTGGCCGGTGATGGCCACAACGGGAACGGAATCGAGCAGTGCGTCGGCGAGGCCAGTGATCAGGTTCGTAGCGCCGGGTCCCGAAGTGGCAATACACACGCCGGTTTTTCCTGTCGCTCTGGCATAGCCGATAGCCGCCATAGCCGCGCCTTGTTCATGCCGGCACAGTAAGTGTTCCACGCCACCGTCATACAATGCATCGTAAACCGGCATAATTGCGCCACCCGGGTAGCCAAAAACAGTATCAACTCCCTGTGCTCGCAAAGCATGTACTACCCACCGCGCCCCATTCATAGTTACTTCCCCGTTGTAGATCGAGAGAAACAGAATTTTATGCTACTAACCATCGCCTGCTCCTCTTTTCTGTTTTAAAGTTATAAAAAAACCCCCGGACCTTTCGGTGCGGGGGTCTTAGTTCGTTAAGGCTTGTTTTCTAAGCCTTTCCTCGTCCAAGTGCAGCCCCGCACGGTGGGATAATAATCACCACCACGCTAATCACGACCAGGCTAATCACTCGTAGAAGGGCTGTCATTTTATGTTCTTTCTGGCTTCATGTTCGAAGGAATACCTAAAGAGGTACCACAGACATTGCATCAAATACAAGATTTTTTTATGACCACATTTCTTATCATGCTAACCATTTAAGAAAAAACAATTGTTTTTAATAGAAAAAATATGAAATGAAAATATTTCAATTTGTGGTGCACTCCACAGCGTTTTTTCATCCCGCTGACTAACAGCAGTCATCTGCGAATCAGCATCCAAAACGAATGCAACGTGAAACTCGTCAGAAAATTTGCTGGAAGCAAGCATCTGAAATCCCAAGTTGCTGCATTACTCAACAAAAAATACACGACATAATCCCGGACCTCAGGAGGTTTTATGTCACTCGCCATCGTTTATACCCGCGCCGCTCTCGGGATCGGCGCTCCGCTTGTCACGATTGAGGTTCATATCAGTAACGGACTCCCTGGCCTGACAATGGTGGGGCTTCCTGAAACAACGGTTCGAGAAGCTCGTGACCGGGTACGAAGTGCGATTATCAACAGCGGCTACGCTTATCCGGCGAAAAAAATCACCATCAACCTGGCGCCAGCCGATCTGCCAAAAGAAGGCGGAAGATATGATTTACCTATCGCTATCGCGCTTCTGGTGGCGTCAGAACAGCTAAATGCAGCCAGGCTGAATCAATATGAGTTTGTCGGTGAATTGGCGCTTACAGGTGCTTTACGCGGCGTTCCTGGTGCCATTTCCAGCGCGATGGAGGCTATAAAGGCAGGTCGAAAAATTATTGTCGCGGATGAGAATGCTATGGAAGTGAGCTTGATCGACGGCAAAGAGTGTCTTATCGCAGGGCACCTGCAGGAGGTATGTGCTTTTCTCGAAGGAAAAAACCATCTCAATCATCCCCCACCAGAGGGGGTGTATTCGGATGAGTCACAGGCTGACTTGCGTGATGTGATTGGCCAGCGGCAGGGGAAGCGAGCGCTGGAGATTATTGCTGCCGGTGGACATAATTTGCTCATGATAGGCCCGCCCGGCACGGGCAAAACGATGCTCGCCAGTCGTCTACTGGGACTTCTACCACCGTTAAGTAACCAGGAGGCTCTGGAAAGCGCGGCGATACTTAGTCTGCTCAATTCCAGCCAGGCAACAAAAAATTGGCGTCGCAGGCCGTTCCGCGCTCCGCACCATAGCGCTTCCCTGACGGCCATGGTGGGTGGCGGCGCAATCCCGGCTCCAGGAGAGATCTCCCTTGCCCATAATGGTGTCCTGTTCCTTGATGAGCTGCCTGAATTCGAACGCAGGGTACTGGATGCGTTACGAGAACCGATTGAATCTGGAGTCATTCACATCTCTCGTACGCGTGCCAAAATCGATTATCCAGCCCGTTTTCAGCTTATTGCAGCAATGAATCCCAGCCCGACGGGGCATTATCAGGGCCGGCACAATCGCACATCACCAGAACAGACGCTACGTTATCTGGGTCGTTTATCTGGCCCATTTCTTGACCGATTCGATCTATCTCTGGAAATTCCACTCCCACCGCCGGGAGTGCTAAGCCAGGGAACAAACGAAGAAGAGAGCAGCGCCTGCATACGCCAACGCGTTTTGGCCGCACGCGAAAAGCAACTATCGCGACAGAGTAAACTCAATGCTCATCTGGGTAATGACGAGATGAAAATCTGGTGTCAACTGCGTGAAGATGATGCTATCTGGCTGGAAGAGACTTTAACGCAGCTAGGGCTTTCAATTCGCGCCTGGCAACGCCTGCTTAAAGTTTCCCGAACCATTGCCGATATCGAGGGTGTCGATCGCATTCAACGCCATCATCTACAGGAGGCTCTCGGTTATCGGGCAATTGACAGAATGCTGAGCCATCTACAAAAAATGATGGCGTAAAAAAAGGGCTTACGCCCTTTTTCTTAATCATCGCTTTCTGTGTAATCTTCCGTACCTTCCACCTGCGGCTTACCGCCGGAAAGCGTATGGAAGCGCTTCGGACGCTTAATACGCGCCATATACTTAATCCAGACGCGTTCTGCTTCCGTTGCAGGCTCACGTTCACCACGGCATACCGATACAAACTGTTTTTCATCGTCGGTGACAGGTTCGCGTTTACCTAGTTCGAGTTCATTAAAGGCATAACCATGACGTTCCAGCAGTTGCGCCTCTTTGATGGTGAAATCTCCATGACGGGAAAACCCGCGCGGATAATTTTTATTGTCGAAAAAACGATTAGTTGTCGTAAAGCTTTCCGCCATCCTACACGCTCCTGATTCTTTGGCCGAGCTATTTATGGCGCGGAGTATTAGTTACGCTTGACAGAGCGT
>OEPS010000039.1_pt1 | contig 47156 bp, 40 predicted proteins | sample 1539411 | NCBI WGS metagenome assembly OEPS01 (sample SAMN02671747, study PRJEB22543) | soil metagenome | biome: bacteria | place: China:Hunan Province, Lengshuijiang City | collected 2012-10-15 | depth 0.08m m
TTTTCAATATCATTTAATTAACTATAATGAACCAACTGCTTACGCGGCATTAACACTTTCCGCCGCTCGACAATAATGGAGATGATTATGAGTTATACACTGCCTGCCCTGCCGTACGCTTATGACGCCCTGGAACCGCATTTTGACAAGCAGACGATGGAAATCCATCACACTAAACACCACCAGACCTACGTTAATAATGCCAACGCAGCGCTGGAAAGCCTGCCTGAATTCGCGAACCTGTCCGCAGAAGAGCTGATTACCAAACTGGATCAGCTGCCGGCAGACAAAAAAACCGTGCTGCGTAACAACGCCGGCGGCCACGCTAACCACAGCCTGTTCTGGAAAGGCCTGAAAACCGGTACCACCCTGCAGGGCGACCTGAAAGCGGCTATCGAGCGTGATTTCGGTTCCGTTGATAACTTTAAAGCGGAATTTGAAAAAGCGGCTGCTACCCGTTTCGGCTCCGGCTGGGCGTGGCTGGTGCTGAAAGGCGACAAGCTGGCGGTGGTTTCTACCGCTAACCAGGACTCCCCGCTGATGGGCGAAGCAATCTCCGGCGCTTCCGGCTTCCCGATTCTGGGCCTGGACGTATGGGAACACGCTTACTACCTGAAATTCCAGAACCGTCGTCCGGACTACATTAAAGCGTTCTGGGACGTGGTGAACTGGGACGAAGCCGCAGCGCGTTTTGCCGCCAAAAAATAAGGTTGCATTGTGCTGAGCGAGAAGCGAGTCTGATGACTCGCTTTTTTTATATCCGCAGCAAAGGAGCAGCGATGCACTATCCGGTGAATGTCTTTGTGGGCAAGGTAAGGGATTACGACGGCAGCCGTCCAAGCGCCATCGGTAAAATTCAGATCGACGGTGAACTGACCCTCGGCGATTTGGGGCTGGAGGGCGATGAGCAGGCGGAGAAGAAAATTCACGGCGGGCCGGACCGCGCGCTGTGCCACTATCCCCGTGAACACTATGCCCACTGGGCCCGTGAACTTCCGCAGCAGGCGGATCTTTTCTGCGCCCCGGCGTTTGGCGAAAATCTCTCGACCGAAGGGCTGACGGAAAAAAATGTCTATATTGGCGATATCTTCCGCTGGGGAGAGGCGCTGATTCAGGTGACGCAGCCGCGATCGCCGTGCTTCAAGCTTAACTACCATTTTGCCGTCAGCGACATGGCGCAGCTTATGCAGAATAGCGGCAAAACCGGCTGGCTGTATCGGGTAGTGGCGGGCGGACTGGTGTCCGGCGATGCGCCTCTGGAGCTGGTCTCCCGCCTGAGCGATGTAAGCGTCCACGAGGCCGGGGCGATTGCGTGGCTGATGCCGTTTGATGATGAGCAGTATCACCGCCTGCTGTCGGCCGCGGGGCTGTCGGTGAGCTGGAGCCGTACCATGCAGAAACGGCGCCTTAGCGGGAAAATCGAAGATAATTCGCGGAGATTGTGGGGCAAATGATTCCCCGGATGGCGTCGCGTAGCGACTTATCCGAGCTACCCGATTGCAGGCGGCGGTGAACCCATAGCCGGCTGAACCCAGCGCGAACCGGGAGATTCCTCGGATGGCGTCGCGTAGCGACTTATCCGGGCTACCGGATTGCAGGCGGCGGTGAACCCATAGCCTGCTGAGCCCAGCGCGAGCCGGGAGATTCCCCGGATGGCGTCGCGTAGCGACTTATCCGGGCTGCCCGATTGCAAGTGGCGGTAGACCCGTAGCCCGGCTGAGCGCAGCGCGAGTCGGGAGATTTCCCGGATGGCGTCGCGTAGCGACTTATCCGGGCTACCCGATTGCAGGCGGCGGTAGACCCGTAGCCCGGCTGAGCACAGCGCGAGCCGGGAGATTCCCCGGATGGCGTCGCGTAGCGCCTTATCCGGGCTACCCGATTGCAGGCGGCGGTAGACCCGTAGCCCGGCGGAGCCCAGCGCGAGCCGGGAGATTCCCCGGACGGCGTCGCGTAGCGACTTATCCGGGCTGCCCGACTGCAGGCGGCTGTGAACCCGTAGCCCGGCCCGGCAAAGCGCGGGCCGGGGGGATCAGGTACGCTTGTACAGCGGTAGCCAGATGGTTAAGCGTAAACCGCCCAGCGGGCTGTCGTCGGCTTTAACCCAACCGCCATGCTGTTGAACCGCTGCTTCGACAATCGCCAGCCCCAGGCCGGTACCGCCAGACTCGCGGTCGCGCGCTTCATCGGTACGGTAGAACGGACGGAAAATCTGCTCGCGATCCTCCGGACTCACGCCTGGACCGTCATCGTCAACGTTAACCGTGATTCCGTCTTTATCCACCGAGAAGCTAACGGCAATTTTTGTATGCGAGTAGCGCAGCGCGTTACGCACAATATTCTCCAGCGCGCTTTCCAGCGCATTGGGGTTGCCGTATAGCGGCCAGGGGCCTGGCGGATACTCCACGGTGAACGATTTACCCACCTGCTCGGCTTCAAAGGCGGCGTTATCCAGAACCTCGCCCCACAGCTGATTGGCTTTCACCGTTTCGCTGACCAGCGCGGTTTTTGCCTGATTGCGCGACATCACCAGCAGATCGTTAATCATGCTATCCAGCCGGTGCGCTTCCATCTCAATTCGCTCCAGCTCTTTGCTTTCCCCGCTGCGGCGGCGCAGCAACGCGGTGCCTAACTGCAGGCGGGTAAGCGGCGTGCGCAGCTCGTGAGAGATATCGGACAACAGACGATGCTGGCTGGACATCATGCGTTCCAGCGCGGTCACCATCTGGTTAAAACTGGTCCCGGCGGCTAAAAACTCCTGAGGACCGGATTCCAGTTCAGGATGCTGGCGCAGGTTGCCCTGGGCGACTTCATCAGCGGCATTTTTCAGTTTACGCGCCGGTTTTGCCAGGCTCCACGCCAGCCAGAGCAGCAGCGGGGCGCTGACCAACATCGTGACGATCAGCAGCAATAACGGACGGTCGAAGAGCAGATTGATAAAGTCCGATTGTGACGTACTGGCAGGGCGAATCAGATAGAGTTGATAGTTATCTTCCCCATCCCTGACGGAAAAGGGGCCGACCATTTCCAGACGACCATAGCGCTTTTTCTGCGGATGGTCGGCGTTATCCGCCTGGCCGATAAAGTTGCGGATAATCTGCATTTCGTTGCGTTCGGCACCGATAACGCGACCTTCGCTGGTGACCAGCAGCAAACGCTGGCCCGGCGGAGCCCACTTATCGATGGCGCGAAACAGACGACGCCACCACATCAGGTCGTTCGGCGGATCGTTCGCCAGCTCGGCCTCGACGTGTTGTTCAATCATGATGCCCTGACGTTGCTCGCTTTCCAGCAGCTCGGTCATCTGGCGCGAGTCCAGCTTGGGCAGCATCAGAACCAGCATCAACACCAGTGCCAGCGTGAGCCAGAAAATAGCGAAGATGCGTGCGGTTAAACTTCCAATCATGAAGCCGATACCATCAGATAGCCGCGTCCACGCAGGGTTTTAAACCACGGGTGGCCATCTTTGCGCTCCGGCAGCTTACGCCGCAGGTTGGAGATGTGCATATCGATTGCGCGATCGAATGGCGTCAGGCGTTTACCTAAGACTTCCTGGCTAAGATGCTCACGCGATACCACCTGACCAAGATGCTGCGCCAGGAGATAGAGCAGGGTGAACTCGGTGCCGGTAAGTTCCAGCGTCTGGCCATCGAAACTGGCTTCCTGGCGACCCGGATTAAGGCTTAGCGCATCTACTTCCAGCGTCGGTGAACCAGCCTCGGTCGTTTGCTGCTGCTCGCTCCAGTGTGAACGTCGCAGAATAGCGCGTATACGCGCCACCAGTTCACGATCGTTGAACGGCTTAGGCAAATAATCATCCGCGCCCAGCTCGAGGCCGAGAACGCGATCCAGCTCGCTGCCGCGGGCCGTTAGCATGATAACCGGGGTCTGGTGTGTCTGACGCAACTCTTTGAGCGTATCGATACCGTTTTTCTTAGGCATCATCACATCAAGCAAAAGCAAATCGATGCTGTCGTCCAGAAGGGCCAGCGCCTGTTCTCCATCATGGGCAACGAGCACATTAAAACCTTCCATATCGAGCAGCTCTTTTAACAGGGAGGTGAGCTCCCGGTCATCATCTACTAACAGTATTTTATTCATCGTTTAAATACCTCCGAGGCAGAAATTACGTCATCAAGGCCCGCTAATCCATGACTTTACGTTGTTTTACACCCCCTGACGCATGTTTGCAGCCTGCATCGTAAACTCTCTCTCGTTGAATCGCGACACAAACGTTTTGGGAGTATGTGATGCGCAATGTTATCGCTGCCGTAATGGCCTCAACGCTGGCGCTAAGTGCATATAGCCAAGCCGCTGAAGTCGTCACCAGCGTTAACTGGCTTCCCGGAGACGAACGGGTACAGCGCACCAGCCAGAGCCATATGTTTGACGGCATAAGTTTAACTGAACACCAACGGCAACAGTTACGAGATCTTATGCAACGGGCCCGCCACGACAGGCCACCTGTTAATGTTAGCGAAATGGAGACAATGCATCGCCTTGTCACCGCAGAAAATTTTGATGAAAACGCTGTACGCGCTCAGGCAGATAAGATGGCGCAGGAACAGGTTGCGCGCCAGGTTGAAATGGCAAAAGTCCGCAACCAGATGTACCACCTGTTAACGCCAGAGCAGCAAGCGGTTTTAAACGCTAAGCACCAGCAACGAATGGATCAGTTGCGTGAGGTTGCACGGATGCATAAAGGCTCAGCGATGATGCTTTCGAGTAGTAGCAATACCCTGCAACCCCAGTAACAACCCTGTTTTCCTTGCCATAGACACCATCCCTGTCTTCCCCCCTCATGATGAGGGGGTTTTTTTTGCCTGTTCTTCACCTCTTTCCTTGCTCGCCGCCCCGGTAAAAGATCGGGTTATACTAAGCGCATCGCGAAGTAAGGAGCGTTTATGAGTCAATCCTATGGGCAACTGGTGAGCCGCGCGGCAATTGCAGCGACGGTGATGGCCTCTGCGTTACTTTTGATTAAGATTTTTGCATGGTGGTATACCGGTTCGGTGAGTATTCTGGCGGCGCTGGTCGATTCGCTGGTGGATATTGCGGCTTCGTTAACCAATCTGCTGGTGGTGCGTTATTCGCTGCAACCCGCCGATGAGGAACATACCTTTGGCCACGGTAAGGCGGAATCGCTGGCCGCGCTGGCACAAAGCATGTTTATTTCCGGATCGGCACTATTCCTGTTCTTAACCGGTATTCAGCACCTCGTGCGTCCTGAGCCGATGAATGCGGCAGGTGTTGGGATGGTGGTGACGCTTATTGCGCTGATAAGCACCCTGGTACTGGTAACGTTTCAGCGCTGGGTGGTGAGAAAAACGCAAAGTCAGGCGGTTCGGGCGGATATGCTTCATTATCAGTCTGATGTTATGATGAACGGCGCGATTCTGATCGCGCTAGCCCTTTCCTGGTACGGCTGGCATCGCGCCGATGCTCTGTTTGCATTAGGTATTGGAGTCTATATTTTATATAGCGCGTTGCGCATGGGCTACGACGCCGTTCAGTCGCTGTTAGACCGCGCGCTTCCAGATGAGGAACGCCAGGAAATTATCAATATCGTGACCGCATGGCCGGGAGTCAGGGGGGCACACGATCTACGGACGCGGCAGTCAGGGCCGACTCGCTTTATTCAGATTCATTTGGAAATGGAAGATAACCTCCCGCTGGTTCAGGCTCACGTTATTGCTGACCAGGTGGAGCAGGCGCTGTTGCTCCGTTTTCCGGGGTCCGATGTGATTATCCATCAGGATCCATGCTCTGTGGTGCCGTTAGCGCAGCACGGAGTTTTATGATCTTTAGGTTAAAGTCTGTAAACTCGATGTAATACTGTGGGGCGGATCGGCATCTTTTGTATAAATTACCGCCATTTGGTCTGACCTGAATCAATTCAGCCAGAAGCGTTTGATATACTATTGCAATTATCGTTGGGCACTCCTGGTGAGGGGCGCTTCAGGCAACAGGATTATTTTTTGCTTCCTAAGTTCAGAGGTAGTCATGATTAAGAAAATCGGTGTGTTGACAAGTGGCGGTGATGCCCCGGGCATGAACGCAGCAATTCGTGGCGTTGTGCGCGCGGCATTAACGGAAGGTCTGGAAGTTTTTGGAATCTATGACGGTTACCTCGGCCTGTATGAAGATCGTATGGTTCAGCTCGACCGCTACAGCGTTTCCGATATGATCAACCGCGGCGGCACCTTCCTCGGGTCAGCGCGCTTTCCAGAATTCCGCGAAGAACATATTCGCGCGGTCGCTATTGAAAACATGAGAAAGCGCGGCCTGGATGCGCTGGTTGTTATCGGTGGTGACGGCTCCTATATGGGTGCTGTGCGCCTGACTGAAATGGGCTTCCCTTGCATCGGCCTGCCGGGCACTATCGACAACGATATTAAAGGTACCGATTACACCATCGGCTTCTTTACCGCACTGAGCACCGTTGTAGAGGCAATTGACCGCCTGCGCGACACATCTTCTTCTCACCAGCGTATTTCCGTCGTCGAAGTTATGGGCCGTTACTGCGGCGACCTGACTCTGGCGGCAGCCATCTCGGGCGGCTGTGAATTCATCATGGTTCCTGAGGTTGAGTACACGCGTGATGACCTGGTTGCTGAAATCAAAGCGGGTATCGCCAAAGGCAAAAAACACGCAATTGTGGCGATCACCGAGCATATGTGCGACGTCGATGAGCTGGCTCACTACATTGAGAAAGAGACCGGCCGTGAAACTCGTGCCACCGTACTGGGTCACATTCAGCGCGGCGGTTCTCCGGTTCCTTATGACCGTATTCTGGCGTCCCGCATGGGCGCATATGCGATTGAACTGCTGCAGCAGGGATTCGGCGGCCGCTGCGTCGGCATTCAGAACGAGAAGCTGGTGCACCACGACATTATCGACGCTATCGAAAACATGAAGCGTCCGTTTAAAAGCGACTGGCTGGATTGCGCCAAGAAGCTGTACTAAGCCTCTGGCAGAAACAAAAAGGCCTTCTCAGAGAGAAGGCCTTTTTTATTGGCGATGATTACTCGATATCCAGTGCGTCCTCGGAAAGGATGATCCCGGTATTATCGGCGTAAAGATGGTCGCCGGAAAAGAAGGTGACGCCGCCGAAGTTGACGCGCACGTCGCTTTCGCCGATACCTTCACCCGCGGCCCCCACAGGAATAGCCGCCAGCGCCTGGATGCCAATATCCAGCTCCTCCAGATCGTCAACCTGGCGCACTGCGCCGTAGACGACCAGACCTTCCCACTCGTTTTGTACTGCCAGACGCGCCAGGTCAGCGTCAATTAATGCACGTCGAACGGAACCACCACCGTCAACCAACAGGACATGACCACGGCCGTTCTGTTCGAGCATATCGTAGAGCAACCCGTTATCCTCGAAACATTTCACCGTAATGATTTGTCCACCAAACGACGACCGTCCTCCAAAGTTGGAGAACAGAGGTTCCACGACGTTGACATCCTCCTGGTAGATGTCACAAAGCTCGGAAGTATCGTATTTCATAGGCTTAACGTTTAGTTGCTGCGAGAATTTTCAGTATATCTCGTGAATCGTGCTGTTGGCAAAATCATCAATTGTTAATTGATATTTGTCAGTTAACCAGCCAGCCCGCTGCAAATAATTCCGATAACAAACAGCAGGTTGGTTAACAGCGCCCCTTTAACCGTTCTTTCCAGCATCGGCCGCATGGCGACGGGGTCGAGCTCACGCAGAACATAGCGCGCCTGCTTAACCAGCAGCGGCGTAGCCAGCAGGAAGAGCCAGCCCCAGGGATTATGCAGCGAAATGAGGTTAAACAGCGCCAGGCAAAGCAGAGCGCCGATCAGCAGGCAGGCATGGTAACGACGAGCGTTAACCGGACCCAGGCGCACGGCCAGCGTGTTTTTGCCATTTTCACGGTCGCTGTCAATATCGCGCAGGTTGTTAATATTCAGCACTGCCGTAGCCAGCAGGCCGCAGGCGGTGGCGGGTAAGAAAATGACTGCTTCAACGCTATGCGCCTGAAGATACCAGCTTCCGACGACGCTAAGCCAGCCGAAGAAAATCAGCACGGAGATATCGCCAAGGCCGATATAACCGTAAGGGCGGGTACCGACGGTATAGGTAATAGCGGCAAAGATGGATAGCCCGCCGAGAACCATGAAACCGATAAAATCAGCCATGGTTTGCCAGGCTGAGAACAGCAGCGCCAGGCCGGAGAGGCAAATCAGCACCACGGTCAGAATCAACGCGCGCTTCATCTGCTCCTGAGTGATAACCCCTTTCTGCATGCCGCGCAGGGGACCGATCCGGTCAGGCTTATCGCTGCCTTTAACCGCGTCTCCGTAATCGTTGGCCAGATTGGAAAGGATTTGTAGTAAGCCGGCGGTAATGATGGCCAGCAGGGCAACCCAGGGATCGAAACTGCCCTGATGCCAGGCGAGCGCGGAGCCGACAATAATCGCGGCGAAGGCCAGAGGCAACGTTTTGGGGCGCAGGCTTTCCAGCCAGGCCTGAGTGCGAGTGATAGGGTGTTCAGTCATGGGTTCCGGCCAATAAAAAATGGAGCTATACCCGTCATACATCAAGCTGCAGGTGCGCTGGCTACGCTTGTTCACCCCAGGCTCTTACGTCAGTAAGCTCCCGGGGATTCTAAGGCTTGCCACCTTGATGCAGCTTGAATGATTTCGTGTATCTATAGCCCCATCTATAGTGATGAAAATATATTTAACCGGATTATAAGATAAAACGGCTCAGATCTTCATCTGCCACCAGCACATCCAGATGTTTACCAACATATTCTGCATCGATGGTAACAGTTTGGCCGTTCATTTCGCTGGCATCGTAGGAGATGTCTTCGATCAGACGCTCCAGTACGGTGTGTAAACGACGCGCACCAATGTTTTCGGTCGTTTCGTTGACCTGCCATGCGGCCTGAGCGATGCGCTTGATACCGTCATCCGTGAACTCGATATTCACGCCTTCGGTGGCCATCAGCGCTTTATACTGCACGGTAATAGAAGCGTTCGGCTCGGTCAGGATGCGCTCAAAGTCGTGGGTAGTCAGCGCTTTCAGCTCAACGCGAATCGGCAGACGACCCTGCAGTTCCGGGATCAGGTCAGACGGGCTGGCTACCTGGAACGCGCCGGAGGCGATAAACAGAATGTGATCGGTTTTCACCATGCCGTGCTTGGTAGAGACGGTGCAGCCTTCAACCAGCGGCAGCAGGTCGCGCTGTACGCCTTCACGCGAGACATCAGGGCCGGAGGAGTTGCCGCCGCGCTTACAGATTTTGTCGATTTCGTCGATAAACACGATACCGTGCTGCTCAACGGCGTCGATGGCGTCCTGCTTAAGCTCTTCCGGGTTGACCAGCTTCGCCGCTTCTTCTTCAATCAGCAGCTTCATCGCGTCTTTGATTTTCAGCTTACGCGGTTTTTGCTTCTGCCCGCCCAGATTCTGGAACATAGACTGCAGCTGGCTGGTCATCTCTTCCATGCCCGGAGGGGACATGATTTCAACGCCCATCGGCGCAGCAGCGAGGTCGATCTCAATCTCTTTGTCGTCGAGCTGGCCTTCGCGCAGTTTTTTACGGAAAGACTGGCGCGCGGCGGACGGTTCCTGAGGCTGTTCAGCCTGGCCCCAGTTGTTTTTCGCCGGTGGGATCAGCACGTCGAGAATGCGCTCTTCCGCCAGCTCTTCCGCGCGATAGCGGTTTTTGTCAATGGACTGCATGCGCACCATTTTGATCGCTGCATCGGTCAGATCGCGGATAATAGAATCCACTTCCTTACCAACATAGCCCACTTCGGTGAACTTAGTCGCTTCGACCTTGATGAACGGCGCGTTGGCGAGCTTGGCCAGACGACGCGCAATTTCCGTTTTACCGACGCCGGTCGGGCCGATCATCAGAATGTTTTTTGGCGTAACTTCATGACGCAGCTCTTCGTTGAGCTGCATACGACGCCAGCGGTTACGCAGAGCGATAGCGACGGAGCGCTTGGCTGCGTCCTGGCCGATAATATGTTTGTCCAGTTCGCTGACAATTTCGCGTGGGGTCATTTCAGACATAGGAGATCCTTACGCTTTGGAGGTCAATTCTTCGATGGTATGGAAATGGTTGGTATATATGCAGATATCACCTGCAATATTCAACGCTTTCTCTGCGATATCGCGTGCGCCCAAATCGGTATTTTCCAGCAGGGCGCGAGCCGCGGCCTGGGCGTAAGGACCGCCGGAGCCGATAGCAATCAAATCATTTTCTGGCTGCACCACGTCGCCGTTACCGGTAATGATAAGCGATGCATTTTCGTCAGCCACGGCCAGCAAAGCTTCCAGCTTGCGCAGCATGCGGTCGGTACGCCAGTCTTTCGCCAGCTCAACGGCGGCTTTCACCAGGTGGCCCTGGTGCATTTCCAGCTTGCGTTCAAACAGTTCGAACAGCGTGAAGGCGTCGGCAGTACCGCCCGCAAAGCCTGCGATCACTTTGTCGTTGTACAGGCGGCGCACTTTTTTCACGTTGCCTTTCATTACGGTATTGCCCAGCGTGGCCTGGCCATCACCGGCAATAACAACATGGCCGTTACGGCGAACACTTACAATTGTAGTCACGAGCAGACCCCTTGGTTGCAAAGCGGAATAGAGGCCCCGCGCTGTACGCGGGGCAGAATGCAATTATAAATGGGGGGGATTTTAAGGGTTTCAACCCCTGGCGGCGAGACGGATGCAGTTTGCGTGCCCGGCCATCTTCAGCCGTTCAATCATATTGCTGGCATTTTCTTTGCCTTTGAGCGGCCCAATAACTACGCGATTCCAGCCGTTATTGGTGGTGATATGCGAGGCAAAGCCTTCAAACGCCAGCTGAGCACGAACGGTCTCTGCCTGCTCAGCGCCTTTAAAGGAGCCACACTGGATCATCCAGCTGCGATCGTCTTTTTTCTCCGCCGCGGCGGTTTTTGGCGCTTCTTCAACGCGGGCTACCGGCGCGGCGGCCTGGGTTTTAGGCTGCGCGGTATTGTTATGCGCAGGCGTTTGCAGCAGATCCTGATACGGCTGCTGATTCGACGCCGTTTGCTTTGGCTGCTGCGGCGCCGGTTTAGGTTGCTCCGCGGCTCGAGGTTGGGTACGCGGTTGCTGTACCTGCGTCTGCTGCTGGGCCTGGGCTAGCTGTTGCTGCTGCACCTGCTGTTGAGCTAACCGCTGACGTTGTAATGTCTGCTGGCGTTGAGCCGGAGTTTGTTCATTCCACGGCACTTCGGTCAGCTGCGTGGGCTGCTGACGCATATCTGCCTGCATTTGCGCCAGCAGCTGGCGCTGCTCGTCCGTCAGCTGCTCCGGCTTCATGACCTCGCCACCTGCTGTGGGTTCAGTAGGCGCGCGTACGCCAGGCTGGCGGCTTTCCAGCTCTTTAATATAGCGCCAGCGCTCTTCCGGCTTCGGCGGCAGACCGTTGCCCGCGACCTGGCGGTTTTGCAGCGCTTCAGCTTCTTCTTTCTTGTGGTGCGTAATGAAGTACAGCCCACCGATAAAGGCCACCAGCACTGCCGCTGCGATCGCAACCATAGCAGGTGAGACCGCCGAAAGGCCGCCTTGCTTGTTCCTTGAGCTTCGGGTATTGCTCTTTTTGCGCCGCGAAGAAGCCGGTTGGCTGCGGCGTACATAATCTCGTTGTGCCACTATCGTTTCGCTGTCTTATTCGTTTTCAGCCCGCCATGTTACTTAAGCGGCGGGGCTTTGACCAGAAGAGCAGGCCCGAAAGCCTGATGGTTATGTTCGGATTTTGCGCGTACTGCCACGAACGATAAGCTCACAGTCGAGTAATCGTGACCCGCTGCTGACGTTTTGACCTTGCAGTTGATCCAGCAAAAGCAGCATTGCTTCGCGGCCAATATCAAAACGTGGTTGCGCGACGGTCGTCAATGGCGGATCGCAAAATTCAGACAAAGAGATGTTATCAAAACCAATAATAGACAGATCTTCAGGAACTTTCAGGCCGCGACGCTTCGCCAGCGACAATGCGCCCAGCGCCATGATATCGCTGTGACAGAAAACCGCCGTCGGAGGTGCCGGTAGCGCCAGAAGCTGTTCCAGCGCGTTGGCGCCGGCCTCGTAGGTAAAATTGCCGCGGGCGATATAGTTCGGTTCGACGGTTATCCCGCTACGACGTAGCGCCTGGACATAGCCCTGCAGGCGGTAATGGCACAGCGGCATCTCTTCCGGGCCTGCAATACAGCCGATACGCCGGTGCCCAAGCTCGTGCAGATAGTTAACGGCGTTAAATGCGGCGGTAAGGTTATCGATATGTACCGTCGGCAGCTCAAGTTCAGGAGCGAATTCATTGGCCATGACCATTGGCGGGAGGTTGCGCTGCTCTTCCACGCCCGCATCGAAAGGTAAACGGGAGCCCAGCAGCAGCATGCCGTCGATCTGCTTGGTGATGATAAGGTCGATGAAGGTCTTTTCCTGACGGTTCTGGTGGGCGCAATCGCCTATCAGCACCAGATATTCCTGCTCCGCCGCGGTGACTTCAATACCACGAATAATCTCGCTGAAGAAGGGGTCGCAGATATCCGGGACAATGACCAGAATGGTGCGCGACTCGTTGCGTTTCATGTTGCGTCCGAGCGATTGCGGCAAATAGCCGACTTCAAGCGCGGCCTGCTCAACCCGGTTACGGGTACTCTGCGAAACCTTATCGGGGTTCATTAACGCTCGGGATACGGTTGCCGTAGAAACGTTTGCCTTTTCGGCAACGTCTTTCATAGTGGCGGCAACGACCTGTTTTTTGGGCTTCACCTGATTTCTCCTCGCTGACTGGCGCAGACACATCCCTGGCGTTCTGACATCAGCAACATTTTTAACAGATAGTACATCCAGAGAGTTACAGAATTTTCATGAAAAACGTGATGACGGTTGAATTTTTCGATCCGCCTCGCAAGAGAAGCCTTAACCTTCAATAGGATCGACATCCAGAACCCACTTCACTTTTCGCGCTTCCGGCAGCGTGTTAATCAACGCCAGCGTTGCGCTGACGATGTGCTGTAGCTGAATGCGCGACGGATGCTGCAGGAGTATTTGCCAGCGCCAGCGGCCCCCGCGCTTTGGCGCTAGTGCCGGGACCGGGCCGAGAACCCAGAGCTTATTGTCAGCCAGCGGGCTGGCCTGTAGTAGATTACGCAGCTGCTGTAAAAAGAGCGGCGCCTGCTGGTTGTTATGATCTTCGGCGCGGATCAGCACGTGGCTGGTCCACGGTGGTAACTGCATACTTTGCCGCTCAGCCAGCGCCTGCTCGGCAAACGCGTCGTATCCTTTATAGAGCAATGTTTGCAGTAGCGGGTGCTCAGGATGGTGGGTCTGCAGGATCACCTCGCCCTGTTTGCCCGCGCGGCCCGCGCGGCCAGAAACCTGCGTGTAGAGCTGGGCGAAGCGTTCCGCTGAGCGAAAATCGGCGGAAAACAGCGCGCCGTCAACGTCCAGTAGCGAAACCAGGGTGACATCCGGAAAGTGGTGCCCCTTTGCCAGCATTTGGGTGCCGATCAGAATGCGCGCGCCGCCGCGGTTGACGTCAGCAAGATATTGCTCAAGCGCGCCTTTGCGGCTGGTCGTGTCTCTGTCGATACGGGAAATCGGAATACCGGGAAACAGCGGTCCCAGCGCTTGTTCAAGCTGTTCAGTTCCCAAACCGACCGGCACCAGATGCGTCGATCCGCACGAAGGGCACTGGCGCGGAATCGGGCGCTGGCTGTCGCAGTGGTGACAGCGCAAATGGTGCTGAGCCTGATGCAGCGTGTAGTAGCTGTCGCAGCGTGGACATTCCGCTATCCAGCCGCAGTCATGACACAGCAGGGCGGGCGCAAAGCCGCGGCGGTTCAGAAACAGGATCACCTGATTGTCGGCCTGCAGATGCTGGCGCATACGGCCAATCAGCGCCGGTGAAAGTCCGGCCTGCAGCTGCTGGCCTTTTAAATCCAGAACATGCTGCTGAGCCGGACGCGCATTGCCCGCCCGTTTAGTCAGCTTCAGCTGGCGATACTTGCCCTGACGTACGTTATGCAGCGTCTCCAGCGCCGGAGTCGCCGAGCCGAGAATGATCGGGATTTGCTCGCTATGGGCGCGCCAGACCGCCAGGTCGCGGGCGTGATAGCGCCATCCTTCCTGCTGTTTGTAGGAGCTGTCGTGCTCTTCGTCGATAACGATCACACCGAGGTCTTTAAACGGGGTAAACAGCGATGAGCGGGTACCGATCACAATTGCCGCTTCGCCATTTTTGGCTTTAAGCCACGCCGAGAGGCGTTCGCTGTCGTTCAGTCCGGAGTGCAGCACTTCTACCGGGGCGTTAAAACGGTGGCGAAAACGGGCGATAGTCTGCGGAGTCAGGCCGATTTCCGGCACCATCACCAGCGCCTGACGGCCCTGCGCCAGCACGTTTTCCAGAACGCTGAGGTAAACTTCCGTTTTCCCGGAGCCGGTGATCCCGGCCAGCAGCCAGGCGGAAAAACTGTCCGAGGCGCTGTGAATCGCGCCAACTGCGGTCGCCTGTTCAGTATTAAGCCGCAGGCGCTCGCCGGGCACCGAGAAGCCTGTGCGCCAGTCGGCGATCGTGGGCGCCTCGCTGGCCAGTTCGGCGAGACCTTTACCGCGCAGCGCCTGTAGAGCGGCGTCGTTAAATTCCAGTTCGGCAACCTGATGACGCCATATTTTTCCCTGGCGCAGGGCCGCCAGCGCCTGCTGCTGTTTGGGGGAGCGCTTAAGGCTGTTGATATCAACCGCTTGCCCTTGTTCAGTGGCAAACCAGTACCACATTGGCGCCGCGCTGGCGGGCTTCCCCTGGCGTAACATTATCGGCAGCGCGTGAAACAGCACATCGCCGATGGGATGATGGTAGTAGTCCGCCGCCCATAGCAGCAGCCGCCAGACCGAAGAGGAAAAAACGGGTTCAGCGTCGAGAGCTTCCGCAACCGGTTTGAGCTCGTCGAGCGGCAGTTCGCTGTGCTCGCCGACCGATACCACTATACCTATCCGCTCCTGTTTGCCGAACGGAACGCGCACGCGGCAGCCAGCTTTGACCGACATGCCCGCAGGCAGCACATAGTCAAAAGTTCGGGGCAGCGGAACGGGCAGGGCAACGTGAGCGACGGGCATTTAATCTTCCTGACTTGAAATCTGGCGGGTTAGTATACACATTGTGATAAGGGCTCGCGGATCAGTTTGCATATGCTGGTCAAATTCTGTATGATTCGCCGCCTTTGATGCGCTTTGTGCTGCATCAAAATCTATTACCCGGGAATTCCCGGGAATTATTAACATCGCGTGGTGTCTGGCGTTAGGGCTGGAAGAGCGACGCGGCCTTAACTGAGGTTCTCCCATGAAAAAAGATATTCATCCGAAATACGAAGAAGTTACTGCTTCCTGCTCTTGCGGTAACGTCATGAAAATCCGTTCTACCGTAGGTCACGACCTGAACCTCGACGTGTGCGGTAAATGCCACCCGTTCTACACTGGCAAACAGCGTGATGTTGCTACCGGTGGTCGTGTTGACCGCTTCAACAAGCGCTTCAGCGTACCGGGTACCAGCAAGTAATTTGCTGAAGAAGCCGCCTCAGGGCGGCTTTTTTGTTTCTCTCGCGCTCAACGCGGGGAAAAAAGGGCAGAAGATTTCTTCTGCCCTTTTTTATGGTCTTAGTATTCCCAGGTATCCGGGTCGATGCCCAGCTCGCGCATAATTTCTTTTGCCGCTTCCGGGATTTCATCGCTGCGCTCTTTACGCAGGTCTTCATCGTTAGGCAACGGTTGACCGGTAAAGGCGTGCAGGAACGCTTCGCACAGCAGCTCGCTGTTGGTTGCGTGACGCAGGTTGTTCACCTGACGACGCGTGCGTTCATCGGTGAGGATTTTTAACACCTTCAGAGGAATGGAAACCGTAATTTTTTTTACTTGCTCACTCTTCTTACCGTGCTCAGCGTATGGGCTGATATATTCGCCGCTCCATTCAGCCATGAGTTACCTTTAATCCTCTGTTCATTAGTTAAGAGCCTGAACGTGGGTCCCGGCCATAATTGCGCGTAGTTTACCGTAGAGGGGCGCATCTGACATCAGATACTCGTCATACTTCATAAGCTGCATGAGCGTTGGCTGCACTGGTTCACCCCGATCGCTATTGCTTTTAGCTCCTGGAATTTCACTCCTTTGCCGCCTGTCTGCAACTCGAATTATTTAGAATATAAGCCGCTACGGATGCGCGCTAATGCATATAATTTTAACGGCTATTTTCAGTTTGCTCAATCTATACGCAAAGAAGTTTAGATGTCCAGATGTATTGACGTCTATTGTGGCAATGTTTACTCTGACGTCAGACTTTTCACTGATTGAGCCCAGGAACTCCCCAACATGACGCGTAAACAGGCCACCATCGCAGTGCGTAGCGGTTTAAATGACGACGAGCAGTACGGTTGCGTTGTCCCGCCAATACATCTCTCCAGCACCTATAACTTCACCGGATTTAACGAACCACGCGCCCACGACTACTCTCGCCGCGGTAACCCGACTCGTGATGTCGTGCAGCGTGCGCTGGCGGAGCTGGAGGGCGGCGCGGGGGCGGTTCTGACCAATACCGGCATGTCGGCAATTTTGCTGGTCACTACCGTATTCCTGAAACCGGGCGATCTGCTGGTAGCGCCGCACGATTGCTACGGCGGCAGCTACCGCCTGTTTGATAGCCTGGCGAAGCGCGGCTGCTATCGCGTGCTGTTTGTCGATCAGAGCGATGAGCAGGCGCTGAGCGCCGCGCTGGCGGAAAAACCGAAGCTGGTTCTGGTCGAAAGCCCAAGTAATCCATTGCTGAGAGTTGTGGATATTGCGAAAATCTGCGGTCTGGCACGTGAGGCTGGAGCGGTCAGCGTGGTCGATAACACCTTTCTGAGCCCGGCTTTGCAGAATCCACTGGCGCTGGGAGCCGATCTGGTGTTGCATTCATGCACTAAATATTTGAACGGTCATTCTGATGTGGTGGCCGGGGCGGTTATTGCCAAAGATCCGGCGACTGTCACCGAACTGGCATGGTGGGCGAATAATATCGGCGTCACCGGCGGGGCGTTTGATAGCTATCTGCTGCTACGAGGCCTGCGTACGCTTTCACCGCGTATGGAAGTGGCTCAGCGCAACGCGCTGGCGATTGTCGACTATCTGAAGACTCAGCCGCTGGTGAAAAAACTGTACCATCCGTCTCTGCCGGAAAACCAGGGGCATGAGATTGCGGCACGTCAGCAAAAAGGTTTTGGGGCGATGCTAAGCTTCGAGCTGGATGGCGATGAGCAGACGCTGCGTCGCTTCCTGAGTGGGCTGTCGCTGTTTACGCTGGCGGAATCGCTGGGGGGCGTTGAAAGTCTGATTTCCCATGCCGCCACGATGACCCATGCGGGCATGTTACCCGAAGCGCGTGCGGCAGCTGGGATCTCAGAGACCCTTCTGCGTATTTCGACCGGTATTGAAGATGGTGAAGATTTAATTGCCGACCTGGAAAATGGCTTCCGGGCAGCAAACGAGGAATAAACATGAGTGTGATTGCGCAGGCAGGGGCGAAGGGTCGTCAGCTGCACAAATTTGGTGGGAGTAGTTTAGCGGATGCGAAATGTTACCTGCGCGTCGCGGGGATCATGACGGAGTATTCGCAGGCGGGCGACATGATGGTCGTCTCTGCCGCAGGCAGTACCACCAATCAGTTGATCAACTGGCTGAAGCTCAGTCAGACCGATCGCCTTTCTGCGCATCAGGTGCAACAGTCGCTTCGTCGTTATCAGATGGAGCTGATTTCCGGGCTGCTGTCGCCCGACGCTGCCGATACGCTTATCGCCTTATTTATCCAGGATCTCGAACGCCTGGCCGGACTGCTGGACGGCGGCGTGTCGGATGCGGTATACGCCGAAGTCGTCGGCCACGGTGAAGTCTGGTCGGCCCGCCTGATGGCGGCGGTGCTGAATCATCTTGGCGTAGAAGCCGCCTGGCTCGATGCGCGTAGCTTCTTACGCGCTGAGCGTTCCGCGCAGCCGCAGGTGGATGAGGGCCTTTCGTATCCGCTTCTACAGCAGCTGATAGCGCAGCATCCGAACAAACGGCTGGTGGTGACCGGGTTTATCTCGCGCAATAACGCCGGGGAAACCGTCCTGCTGGGGCGTAACGGTTCCGACTATTCCGCGACCCAAATTGGTGCGCTGGCCGGAGCGTCTCGCGTCACTATCTGGAGTGACGTAGCCGGGGTTTACAGCGCGGATCCGCGTAAAGTAAAAGACGCCTGTCTGCTGCCGCTGTTGCGTCTTGATGAAGCCAGTGAACTGGCCCGTCTGGCGGCGCCGGTGCTGCATGCTCGCACGCTGCAGCCGGTCTCCGGCAGCGATATCGATTTGCAATTACGCTGTAGCTATACCCCGGATCAGGGCTCGACGCGCATCGAACGCGTGCTGGCTTCCGGTACCGGTGCGCGCATTGTCACCAGCCATGACGATGTTTGCCTGATTGAGTTCCAGGTGCCCGGCGGTCAGGATTTCAAACTGGCGCATAAAGAGCTGGACGCTATTTTAAAACGCGCTCAGCTGCGGCCGCTGGCGGTTGGCGTACACGCTGACCGTAAGCTGCTGCAGTTCTGCTATACCTCTGAAGTGGCCGATAGCGCGCTGAAGCTGCTGGACGAAGCCGGGCTGCCGGGCGAGCTGCGCCTGCGTGAGAAGCTGGCGCTGGTGGCGATGGTTGGTGCCGGCGTGACGCGTAATCCTCTGCACTGTCATCGCTTCTGGCAGCAGCTGAAAGGCCAGCCGGTAGAGTTTACCTGGCAATCAGAAGAGGGCATCAGCCTGGTGGCGGTACTGCGCACCGGGCCGACAGAGAGCCTTATTCAGGGCCTGCATCAGTCGCTGTTCCGCGCGGAAAAACGCATTGGTCTGGTGCTTTTTGGCAAAGGTAATATCGGTTCCCGTTGGCTGGAGCTGTTCGCGCGCGAGCAGACTACGCTCTCAGCCCGTACCGGGTTTGAGTTTATTCTTGCCGGCGTTGTGGATAGCCGCCGGAGCTTGCTCAATTATGCAGGTCTTGATGCCAGTCGCGCGCTGGCGTTCTTTAATGATGAAGCCGTTGAGCAGGATGAGGAGTCGCTATTCCTGTGGATGCGCGCGCATCCGTACGATGATTTAGTGGTGCTGGACGTGACCGCCAGCGAGGAGCTGGCCGATCAGTACCTTGATTTCGCCAGCCACGGCTTCCACGTGATCAGCGCGAATAAGCTGGCTGGCGCCAGCAGCAGCAGTAAATATCGCCAGATCCACGATGCGTTCGAGAAGACCGGACGCCACTGGCTGTACAACGCTACCGTCGGCGCCGGTTTGCCGGTCAATCATACGGTGCGCGATTTAATTGATAGCGGCGATACCATCCTGGCGCTGAGCGGAATTTTCTCCGGCACTCTCTCATGGCTGTTCCTGCAGTTTGACGGCACCGTGCCGTTTACTGACCTGGTCGATCAGGCCTGGCAGCAAGGTTTGACTGAACCGGACCCGCGCGTCGATCTTTCCGGGAAAGACGTCATGCGTAAGCTGGTGATCCTGGCCCGCGAGGCGGGTTACGACATCGAGCCGGACCAGGTGCGCGTTGAATCGTTGGTACCCGCCCATTGTGAGGAAGGGTCGGTCGATCACTTCTTTGAGAACGGCGAAGAGCTGAACGATCAAATGCTACAGCGCCTGGAAGCGGCGCGCGAAATGGGCCTGGTGCTGCGCTATGTGGCGCGTTTTGACGCTAACGGTAAAGCTCGCGTTGGCGTTGAAGCCGTGCGCGAAGAGCATCCGCTGGCGGCACTGCTACCGTGTGATAACGTCTTCGCCATTGAGAGCCGCTGGTATCGTGATAATCCGCTGGTGATCCGCGGTCCGGGTGCCGGTCGCGATGTGACCGCCGGGGCGATTCAGTCGGATATCAACCGCCTGGCGCAGCTGCTGTAACTACACCTGAAAGACCAGGCGCTGCCTGGTCTTTTCATCTCAGTGCGCCGCGAAAACCTCTTTGGCGGCAAACAGGCCATTTAGCGCCGCCGGGAATCCGGCATACACCGCCATCTGCATAATCACTTCGGTAATTTCCTCTTGCGTCAGACCGACATTTAATCCGGCGGCGATATGCACCTTTAGCTGCGGCGCGGCGTTGCCCATAGCCGTGAGTGCGGCGATAGTGGCTATTTCACGGCTGCGTAAATCGAGCCCTGGCCTGGCGTAAATATCGCCGAAGGGGAACTCAATCAGATAGCGGGCAAAATCGGGAGCGATATCCTTCAGACTGTTGACGACGGCATCTCCGCCTTTGCCATCCACGCGCTGTAGCATTTCCTGTCCGGTGGTAAAACGAACGCTTGTCATAGTGTTTTCCTCAGTGTGATGATGCGTTATGAGGAAGGTTAGGGAAGTTTACCGGGCTTGAGTAATACCCTTTTCGTGATACCTTTTCAGTATGACAAATTCACGTTTACACTCTCTGGATATTCGCCTGCTGCGCTACTTTGCCGTGGTTGCGGAGGAAAATAACATCAGCCGGGCGGCGCAGCGGCTATTTATTTCGCAGCCGCCGCTGAGCCGTCATATCCGCCATCTGGAAACGCAGCTGGGGGTGACGCTATTTTTGCGCCATACCAAAGGCCTGATTCTTACCGACGAAGGCAGGCGGGTACTGGACATCATTCAGCCGTTGCTGGAATTTCAGGATCGCACTCTGGCAACCTTGAGCCAGCTCTCTGAAAACGCGCAGCAGCCTCTACGCCTGGGCCTGACGACGGCTTTCGAACAAGGCGTTTTTGCTGCCGTTGAGTCTGCCCTGGATGAATATTCCCGCGCTTTGTCTATCACTCGCCACTCATCACCGGCGTTGGCCCAACTGGTACGAAAAGGCAAACTCGATGCGGCGCTGGTCGCGCTGCCGCTTAATACCGAAGGGCTTCACCTGTATCCTTTGTCGTATCAGGAGCCGCTAATTGCGGCCTTACCTGCATCCTGGCCTGAGACGGGCATGGCAGAGCTTACCTTAAGCGCGCTCAATCATCGGCCGCTGTTTTGGTTTAAACGCGAGCGTAATCCGGATTTTTTTGACTATACGCGACGCATTTTTGATCGGGCCGGATATATGCCGGCCTACGTAGAGGAGCCAGCAGAGCATGATGTTCTGCTGGCGCGGATTGCGCGCGGGGAAGGTATGATCTTACTGCCGGCATCATTTTCCGCTATCCAGCGTCAGGGGGTGGTTTTCTGTCCGTTGCGCGAAGGAGCCAGAATGCCTCTAAGCATCGGCGTCATATATGCGTCTCACTATGCTGAATCCGTGCAAAAATGGCTTCCTTTGCTGGACTCGCTGGCGTCAGGCGGACTCTCTGGCGACTAGCTGGCCGGAAAGGGTAATACACTGCGTTTGCTGGGTGGGCTCTTTTATCTTGCGCGTTATCAGAGTGGCGGCCTGGCGCCCGGTTTCTTCGCTCGCGGAAGAGACGTAGGTAAAGGACGGGGAAGTCAGATTTACGTGCATCATGTCTTCAAAACCGACCAGCGCCACCTGCTGGGTAAGAAAGACGTCTTTACCAACGGTCCTCCCCACCTGATTAATCCCGCTCAGGCAGCCGATCATCGCATCCGGGGAGTGGCAGAGCAGCGCGGTGATGGCGTTGTTTTTCTCCAGTAGCTGGCGGGTTGCAACGCTGGCGGCCTGGGTATCATCACTGCAGGCGGGCATAAACTCCTCGCGCATTGTCAGACCGTATTTCTCGAGCGCGGAGCGAAAGCCCAGGAGGCGCTGCTGGCGAATAAGATCGTTTGCCTGACCACCGATATAGGCAATATAGCGATGGCCGCGCTCGATTAAGTAGCGGGTGGCGAGGCTGGCCGCCTGGCGGTTATCACGGATAACCTGGTTGCAGCTTTCCGCCAACGGCGTCTGGGAAACAATAACCAGGGGAAGCGGATACTCAAGCAGCGGGCCGGGTAATGTGGCGACGTCGGAGGCCAGATAAATCACCCCCGCGACGCCCTGCTGTTTGAAGGAGAGTAAACAGCGCTCAAGATATTCGCCGTCGTCGCGCGGCTGGCCGAGGAAAACCATGTAGCCTTGCGTTTCCAGCTCCTGCACGATGCTGGCCATCACTTTGATGGAGAAACTGTCGCTAAAATCGCGCAATATCAGGCCAATAAGATTGGACGTATTCGAACGCAGGTTAGCGGCGGCAATGTTATGAACGTAGCCAAGCTCATTAATAGCAGCATTGACTTTTTCAATGGTGGCTTCGGAAATCTTTCCTTTCTGGCGGAGTACCAGCGAGACCGTGGAGACGGAAACACCTGCCATTTTAGCGACATCAATGATGCTGACTTTCTTCAAAATCTCTCCCTGAAAAATTCTTTTATGGCAGTCAGATAGAAGAAGATCGCCTGCAGAGACCAGCGATCTTCCTCACGATAACAGCTTCTGCTTATTTGCCAATCATCCCCGACATGGTTTGGGCAATAAATTGTGCCCTGGCGCCAAAAATAATCTGGATACCGTGGTCGCCGACAAAGACTACTCCGCGTGCGCCGATACCGTTCAGACCATCTTTGTCGACAGCATCCCGCCGGGCAACTTCCAGGCGCAGACGGGTGATGCAGGAGCCGACGGAATCAATATTTCTGGTGCCGCCCAGCAGGCTGATGATCTCAGTCGCCAGTTCGGTATCGGTTTTATCATCAGCGGTGACGGTCACTTCCGTTCGGCCCGGTGTTTTAACATCAAAGCGGCGGATGACGAAACGGAAGGTGAAATAATAAATCAGCGCCATTGGCACGCCAACAAACACCGCGCTCAGGAAGTTGGTTTGATAGCCGTTCATGGATGGCAGGATGCCAAAGGAAATATAGTCGATAAGCCCTGCGGAAAACGACTTGGCAATATGGGCGTGCAGCATATACATGGCCATATAGGACAGGCCTGCCATGATGGCGTTGAAAACATAGAGAATCGGCGCGACGAAGATAAAGGTAAATTCTACCGGTTCAGTAATCCCCGTCAGGAAGCAGGTCAGAGCGGCGGAGAAGAGAATACCGGCCGCGATTTTCTTATTTTTAGTATAGGCTTCGTGATACATCGCAAGGCAGGCCGCCGGCAACGCGAACAGCATCAGCGGGAATTCGCCCTGCATGAATTTACCAGCGTTTTGATAGCTATTGCTGCTAAATGATTTCACGCCTTCTTCCAGCATTTTGAACCAGATAGTCTGATCGCCGTGGATCACCTGACCGCTCTGGGTGGTAAAGTCGCCGAAAGAGTACCAGAAAGAGGGATACCAGATATGGTGCAGCCCCAGCGGAATTAACGCACGTTCAACAAGGCCGAAGATAAAGGTCGAAACGGCCTGGTTATCGCCATTAATAATTACCGATAAAGTATCGATTCCCGACTGAATATGTTGCCAGACATACGGTAGCAGCAGGCCGAGGATAAATGACAGGAAGGCCGTCGCGATTGCCACGAAACGTTTACCGGAAAAGAAGCCGAGGAATTCTGGCAATTGCATAGCGTGAAAGCGGTTATAGCACCAGGCGGCGAGAATACCGCAAATTAACCCGCCAAAGACCCCCATCTGGAGCGTTGGAATACCCACCACCATGGCGTATTTTCCGCCCTGGGATGCCATTTCCGGCGTAATGCTTAGCACCGTACCGATGGTGATATTAGTGACGAAAACGGATACGGCTGCGGAAAGCGCGGCGATGCCGGATTCCGATGCCAGACCTACAGCAGAACCGATAGCGAATAACATCGGCAGGTTATCAAAGATAATCCCCCCGGCGTTCATCATCAGCGGTAGATGGAATTTATCGCCGAAAGCCAGCAGCAAGCCTGCCGCGGGCAGGAGTGAAATTGGCAGCATTAATGCTCGTCCAATCATCGACAGCTTTGATAATGATTTAATGAACCCTGATATCAGACTCATGCTGACTTCCCCCGAATAAAACGCAACATTGCGTCATTTTTTGTTAGGTAGAACGTTGTAGTAGAACGTTCTACTTATCGTGAGACATGCCTGAGAGACACGCAACCCCATTTTCACTACCCGATAGAGGAAATTGTGATTATTTGAAGTGCTTCAAATTTGTGCGGAGAGTTCTGGCGGGTTTTGCTAACGTTTGTCGAGAATGCTGCGGTGGGAGCGAACTCTGAATGAATTTTTTTCATCTTGTTTGAGTATTCCTCACTCTTTACGCAGATTTTTCTATTGACGTCAGTGCTCTTTTCCGTCATTTTTACATCTGGACGTCTAAACGTATAGAAGTTCGCAATACAACAAACAATAAAATGCGATTGATGAGGTAAGGTATGAGCTTTTTTCACGCCAATCAGCGGGAAGCCCTGAATCAGAGCCTGGCGGAAGTACAGGGCCAGATTAATGTATCCTTTGAATTCTTTCCGCCGCGCACCAGTGAAATGGAGCAAACCCTCTGGAAATCCATCGATCGCCTGAGCAGCCTGAAGCCGAAGTTTGTCTCCGTGACCTACGGCGCTAATTCCGGTGAACGTGACCGCACCCATAGCATTATCAAAGGTATTAAGGACCGCACGGGTCTGGAAGCTGCGCCGCATCTGACCTGTATTGACGCCAGCCGTGACGAGCTGCGTACTATCGCCAAAGATTACTGGGATAGCGGGATTCGTCATATCGTTGCGCTGCGGGGTGACCTGCCGCCGGGCAGCGGCAAACCGGACATGTATGCAGCTGACCTGGTGACTTTGCTGAAAGAGGTCGGGGATTTTGATATATCCGTCGCCGCTTATCCGGAAGTTCATCCTGAGGCCAAAAGCGCACAGGCTGACCTGCTAAACCTGAAGCGTAAAGTTGAAGCCGGGGCCAATCGCGCGATTACTCAGTTTTTCTTTGATGTGGAAAGCTATCTGCGTTTCCGTGACCGCTGCGTCTCCGCCGGCATCGACGTCGAAATTATTCCGGGCATTCTGCCGGTCTCTAATTTTAAGCAGGCGAAAAAATTTGCCGATATGACCAACGTGCGTATCCCGACGTGGATGGCAAAAATGTTTGAAGGCCTGGACAATGACGCCGAAACCCGGCAGCTGGTGGGCGCGAACATCGCGATGGATATGGTGAAGATTTTAAGCCGCGAAGGGGTGAAGGATTTCCACTTCTATACCCTTAACCGTGCGGAAATGAGCTACGCGATTTGCCATACTTTAGGCGTGCGTCCGGCGTAAGTAATCCTCAGATTTTCCTCTCTTTTTCTCTGCGGCGGCGAAAACTCATTCGGCGCCGCTTCTTTTGGTTTATCGTCCTGTCCGCAAAGCGAGTATAGTGCCCGCAAAATGTTCATGATGGATTTGATGATAACTATGGCAGGGAAAAACAGCCCCTTGGCCTTCGGCGGCCTGATTGTACTGACCCTTATCTGGAGCTACAGCTGGATTGCGATGAAGCAGGTAACGCTCTATATCGGCGCGTTCGATTTCACCGCACTGCGCTGTATTTTTGGCGCAGCTTTGCTGCTAATCGTGTTGCTGTTACGCGGGCGCGGAATGCGGCCAACGCCGTTCGGCTACACGCTGGCGATTGCCTTGCTGCAGACCTGCGGAATGGTTGGGCTTGCCCAGTGGGCGTTGGTCAGCGGCGGAGCCGGAAAGGTGGCTATTCTGAGCTATACCATGCCGTTTTGGGTGGTGATTATGGCGGCGCTATTTTTAGGCGAGCGCATGAGGCGGTTACAGTATGCCGCCATCGGGGTAGCGGCTTGCGGTTTATTGCTGGTGCTGCAACCGTGGCAGCTCGATTTTTCATCGATGAAAAGCGCGCTGCTGGCGATCCTCTCCGGGATAAGCTGGGGGGCCAGCGCGATTGTGGTGAAGCGGATGTACGCTCGCTATCCAGGCGTTGATTTACTGGGCTTGACCACCTGGCAAATGCTGTATGGCGCGATAGTGATGAGCGTCGTGGCGTGGCTGGTGCCGCAGCGCAGCATTGACTGGCAGCCCGGGGTTTTTTGGGCGCTGGGATATAGTGCGATTCTGGCTACCGCGCTGGCCTGGTGTCTCTGGCTTTTTGTGTTGCGTAATTTACCCGCCAGCGTGGCGGGACTGAGTACCCTGGCGGTGCCGGTCTGCGGAGTCCTGTTTTCCTGGTGGTTACTGGGAGAAAATCCGGGCCTGGTTGAAGGCGTCGGCATTGTGCTGATCGTTCTGGCGTTGACGATAATCAGCCTGAAGAAGCGTGAAGTTCGGAATTAGGGTAGGGGTTGTTTGCTTTAGCGCAGGTTTTCAGCCAGTACTCGCTGAACATTTTGATTATTTATCAAAATTTTGCATTGGTTTCGGCTTAAGGCTGGGTTCGATGCCGGCACTGCTTAGCAAATACGCCCCGTCGGATGGTCATTTTGGTCACGACTAACTTTTTGGCGAGTTTATTGACGACGACTTTTTGTCCTGTTGCAGAATAGCGTAAATGCTCATTCTTCGAACTGATGATTGCATGCCTACAAGTCATTCCAGGGAAAGCCGCACCATTAGGCACATCTTTTGGGTGAACAGTGGGGCTAAAAAGAACACGCCCACCGAAGGGCGGGCGTGCAGGGAGGGGTTATTCCCACTCTTGCAGGAAGCGTTGACCGTACTGGTCGGCTACCAGAAGCGCGGCATAAACCTGATCCGGCGTGGCGCCGCCGGGCATATTGTGGATGGTTTCGCCTTCCGCGCAGGCGGCTTCCGCCACGGTACGCATTTTGGCCGGAATATCAGCTTTAATATCCAGCTGCGCCAGAGTGATAGGCAGCCCGACGCTATGGCATAGCGCAGCCACGGTTTCGATCTCTTCCACCGGCGCGTTTTCCAGTACCAGCTGGGTGAGCGTGCCGAAAGCGACTTTTTCACCATGGTAGTAATGATGGGCATCCGGAATCGCGGTCAGACCGTTGTGGATAGCGTGCGCAGCCGCCAGGCCACCGCTTTCAAAGCCAACGCCGCTCAGATAGGTATTGGCTTCAATGACGCGTTCCAGGGCCGGAGTGACAACATGCTGTTCTGCCGCCAGCATGGCTTTTTCGCCTTCTTCAATCAGCGTGTTGTAGCATAGTTCAGCTAACGCCAGCGCCGCCTGAGTACATTTGCCGCCCGCCATGGTAGTCGCGCCGCTGCGGGAGCAGGCGCGGGCTTCAAACCACGTCGCCAGCGCATCACCGATGCCCGCAGCCAGCAGGCGTGCCGGTGCTCCGGCAACGATTTGCGTATCGACGATGACCATGTTCGGGTTGCGCGGCAGCATCAAGTAACTATCAAACTCACCGTCATCGGTATAGATGACCGAAAGCGCGCTGCACGGCGCATCGGTAGAGGCAATTGTCGGAGCAATAACCACTGGCAGATTCATAAAGTGTGCTAATGCTTTTGCGGTATCCAGCGTCTTACCGCCGCCGATACCCAACACTGCGGTGCATTTGGCAGAACCGGCAATATCGCGCAAGCGGTTGATTTCATTATGTGAGCATTCACCGCCAAACGGCGCGATTTCGCCGACCAGACCGGCATCCGCCAGGCTTTTGCGCAGTTTTTCTTCGGCAAAACCGAGGACAAATTTATCGCCAACGATGAGCCAGCGTTCAGCCAACGGTTTGAGATAGCCGCCAAGGCGAGAAATTGCGTCCGCGCCCTGAATGTACTTACCGGGTGATTGAATAATGCGATCCATTTCTATTCCTCCTGGATGACCGTGCTGCCGCCCCTTTGAGCGGCTCACCGATCGGGTTACAGGTTCAGAGTTCCAAAAGCGTTATTCCAGTCCTGCTCAAACTTCTCAATGGCAGACTCTACCGCAGGGGTACCGAGCATTTGTTGCGCTACGTCTAACGGAAGGGTAATAGCTTCGCAACCGGCTAACAGGCAGTCCAGAGCCTGACGAGGCGTCTTAAAGCTGGCGGCCAGCACTTTGCTTTCCGGCGCATGCAGTTCCAGCAGGGATTGCAGTTCCTGGACCATACGGATACCGTCACCGCCCTGGGCGTCGACGCGGTTCACGTAAGGCGCAACGTATTTTGCCCCAGCGAGCGCGGCCAGCAGACCCTGAGAGGCGCTGTAGACTGCCGTGCCAAGTGTCGGGATACCTTCTTTTTTCAACAGCTTGATGGCGGCAAGACCTTCAGCCGTCACCGGAATTTTTACCACAATACCGGGTACGGCGTTGCTCAGGCGTTTAGCTTCTTCAACCATGCCCTGCGCGTCGCGGCTCATGGTTTGGGCGAATAAAATGCCTTCCGGGCCGACGGCTTTTTGCAGACGTGGTAGAACATCCCAAACTGGAGTTTTACCCGCGGCGATAATGCTGGGGTTGGTGGTGACTCCAGCCAGAGGATAGATACGTGCCAGGCGTTCAACTTCTGCTACGTTTGCGGTGTCCAGGTAGAGTTCCATGATGCTTTCCTCAGTGCTTAATTCGGTAGTGTTGTTGAGGTAAGAATACGGCTTTCACTTGAAAGTTCGCCAGATGACAAATTTGCCAAAAACTGGATAAATGTACGCATTATGATTAAGAGTGATTTAGATCACGTTTATCCCAGAGTCGGGCGTAGAGAAGGGAGCAGGGGGCACACAAAAGTCAGGCTTAACACACAAAAATCTAGTTCTTTGCCGACGATGTTTTTTCCGTCAGCTGGCTATGATACTGACGACGGTATTCCGACGGCGAACGTTCGGTGTTTTTGCGAAACAGGCGGCAGAAGTAGTTACTGTCGGCGAAACCGCAGGCGTAGGCGATATCCTTAACTTTCATATCGTGGCCTTTTAGCATCATTCTGGCCTGCTCCAGCCGGATGTGATTCAGATATTCGTTAAAACCCATCGGTCCGCATTTCTGAAACAGATGAGAAAGATAGTTTGGCGAAAGATAGAACGCCTGCGCCACTGACTCTCGGGTTAAGGGCTCGGCAAAATGGGCGTCAATATGCTTACGAATGGCTTCAAAAAGCGCCTGGCTGCGCGATGACGTTTGCGCCTGGCTGCCCAGCAGATCGGCACAGTGGCTGAGCAGGCTGGTGACAATACAGCGGGCCGTGTGCTGCTCCTGCGGCTGCATTTGCATTTCGTTAAGCGCCTGCAGCAGGAAAGAACCTACCCGCGGGCCACGGCGGGGAACCTGTTGTTTGTCCAGCACGTTAAGCGCGTTGCCGTCCCAATGGCACAGGACGAATTCCAGCTGTTGCTTATCAAATAAGATGGTTAGCAGAGTGGAGGGCATCAGCCACTGTGGGTCGTTCCATCCGCCAGCGGGAATATACAACACATCGTGCGGCGTGAGCTGGGCATATTCGGACTTAATCGCCGGATCGCGAAGCTGTCCTTCAAGCATTATTTCGAGGCGCGGAAAATCGACGCTGACGGCTTTCTCAGATGCTGGTCTGGACTCTGTGGAAAAGCGAACCCTACCGATAACCGCCTGACCTTTAATAAAAGAATCAATAACCTGATTGATGCTGTTATCCATAATTGCTCCGCAAAACATGCTTTATCTGCATCATACCGAACATCGTGGGAAAATCAGAATACCAGAGTGCTGTATGCGATACGTTATCGTAGCTGGATTATTCGTCGACCCGCGCTGATTTTATATTTTCACAATCACGCTTTTACCGGTTATTTCTACACACAGCTGGGGGCTTTTAGTGATATCACATACCAGGATTTTTCTATAATGAAGCTGGGCGTGAGTGAAGGGAATAGCTTATCGGAAAAGGGTTCCGGAAAGAGAGCTGGCTTAACCACGATGGCTAGTCCAGTCTCTTTTCTTTATTGCCTGGTCAGCGACAGATTGAGGCCAGACTGCGCTTCCATAAGCTCATTTTTGGCTTCCTGTAGTTTCTTTTCTTTCTTTCTGATTTTTTCAGGATCGCCTGAAGCCTGTGCATGCTGTAGTTCTACTACTCGTTCACGGACCTTTCTCTCTTTGTCTGCAACTTTCTCCTGCCAGTCAGAGGTGATTTTACCGTCCGTACAGTAGAGTTGTACTTTTGTCAGTGCTCTTTCCAGCCCTCTGACTCGATGTATATTTCCGTACGCTTTGGCATACTCCAGCTGTTTTTGGATGTGATATTCTTTTTCTGCGCAGCCAGACCATTTATTAGATGCAGTGGCTATGCCAGAAAATAAAGGGCTCAGGAATATAAGGCAGGCAAGTGGTTTTATTATATACTTCATGATAAATCCTTTATCAATTTAAACATTAAAGCAGAGCGGTTTGTAGTTATTTAATTTTTAATGTTATTTGAGAGGTGGTGCGTAGTCAATAACCGTTCGGTAAGATTAGTCTTATAATTATTCTGGTTTTTTTGCTGCTAATTTCAGGCTGTTATTTTTCATAAAAAAATAATATCCGCCTGCAGTTTGCAAGGTAAAAACCACTATCAACAGACTGAATCATCAGGAAAAATCCTATGCGATACGATTTCTGATGAGGGTGTCGTACCATCATCGCGGAAAATATAAATATTTTAAAAGATTATTTTTTAACAAAAACTATTATTTATTTTTAACCGATCAAGCGAACATCTATGATGTTTTATTTGTTTAGTGGATGATTTATTTCCCTCAGGGTACATTCCGCACCACTATCGATGAATAAATGAACTCCAGGGATACTTTTCATCTATTATATCAAGATATGGCCTTTTTTCAGTACCGAGAAAACCTGTTCACTAAATAAGATCTCCGGGACCAGTTTCTCCAATCCGGCTTTCCCTTTTGCGTATTAGGCAGAAAGGGTGTTGCATAGCACGTTTGATATGTTATATCGTAACATTTCATTACAAACATATGCTCAGGAGAGAGTGATGACCATAAAGATTTCGGCGTTTGCGCTTAGTATTAGTCTGGTACTGGCGAATGGTCAGGCTGTTGCCCACGGTCACCATAGTCATGGCCCGGCGCTGACCGACGCGGAACAAAAGGCGAGTGAAGGCATTTTTGCCGACCAGGATGTTAAGGGCAGGGAGCTGAGCGACTGGGACGGTATCTGGCAGTCGGTAAATCCCTATCTACTGAACGGCGATTTAGATGCCGTGCTGGAGCAGAAGGCCAAAAAAGCCGGTAAAAGCGTAGCTGAATATCGGGAGTACTATAAAAAGGGCTATGCCACCGATGTGGAGCAGATTGGTATCGAAGATAACGTCATGGAGTTTCACATCGGAAAAACCGTGAATGCCTGTAAGTACGCCTATTCCGGTTACAAAATCCTGACCTACGCATCCGGTAAAAAAGGCGTGCGCTACCTGTTTGAATGCCAGCAGGCGGATTCAAAAGCGCCAAAGTTCGTCCAGTTTAGCGATCACACTATTGCGCCGCGCAAATCCCAACATTTCCATATTTTTATGGGCAATGAGTCGCAGGAAGCGTTGCTGAAAGAGATGGATAACTGGCCGACCTACTACCCTTACGCGCTGCATAAAGAGCAGATTGTCGACGAAATGCTGCACCACTAAAAAAGCTCCGCTAAGCGTGACGCTTGGCGGAGCTGGGGATTTTAACCCGGCGCGCGCTACGCTTAGCCGGGCAACAGGTTTCTCAAGGCGAACTAGCCGGTGTTACGCATACCTGCCGCAACGCCTGCGATGGTGACCATCAGCGCTTGTTCAACGCGCGGATCTGGTTTTTCACCTTTCTCTTCCGCCAGGCGTGAACGATGCAGCAGCTCGGCCTGGAGTACGTTCAGCGGGTCGGTATAGATATTACGCAGCTGGATGGACTCCGCGATCCACGGCAGGTCCGCCATCAGGTGGGAGTCGTTGGCGATGGCCAGCACCACGTTGATATCGGCAGACAGCAGTTCGCGCAGCTCTTCACCCAATTTCCACAGTTCAGGTTTCACCAGGCGCTGATCGTAATATTCCGCCAGCCACAGGTCGGCTTTTGAATAGACCATCTCCAGCATGCCGAGGCGGGTAGAGAAGAATGGCCAGTCGCGGCACATGCTTTCCAGCTCGCTCTGCTTGCCGCCTTCGACGACTTTTTGCAGCGCGGCGCCGGCACCCAGCCAGGCTGGCAGCATCAGGCGGTTTTGCGTCCAGGCGAAGATCCACGGAATGGCGCGCAGCGACTCGACGCCGCCGGTCGGGCGACGTTTGGCCGGGCGCGAGCCGAGCGGCAGTTTACCCAGCTCCTGCTCCGGTGTAGCGGAACGGAAGTAAGGAACGAAATCTTTATTTTCACGCACGTAGCCGCGGTACATCTCGCAGGAGACGTCGGACAGCTCGGCCATGATGTCGCGCCATTGCGCTTTTGGCTCCGGCGGCGGCAGCAGGTTGGCTTCCAGAATCGCGCTGGTGTAGAGCGACAGGCTGCTGATGGTGACTTCCGGCAGGCCGTATTTAAAGCGGATCATCTCGCCCTGTTCGGTGACGCGCAGGCCGCCTTTCAGGCTTCCCGGAGGCTGAGAGAGCAGAGCCGCGTGCGCCGGCGCGCCGCCGCGACCGATAGAACCACCGCGACCGTGGAACAGAGTCAGCTCGATACCGGCTTTTTCACAAGTCTTAATTAATGCGTCCTGAGCCTGATACTGCGCCCAGGAGGCGGCCATGACGCCTGCGTCTTTTGCCGAATCAGAATAGCCAATCATGACCATCTGCTTGCCCTGGATAAAGCCGCGATACCAGTCGATATTCAGCAACTGGGTCATCACGTCGTCGGCGTTATTCAGATCGTCAAGGGTTTCGAACAGCGGGGCGACCGGCAGCGCGAAGCCGATACCGGCCTCTTTCAGCAGCAAATGTACAGCCAGCACGTCTGACGGCGTTTTGGCCATCGAAATGACGTAAGCCGCAATAGAGCCGCGTGGCGCTTCGGAGATGACTTTACAGGTCTCAAGCACTTCGCGGGTTTCTTCGCTCGGTTCCCACTGGCGCGGCAGCAGAGGACGTTTGGAGTTCAGTTCGCGGATCAGGAAAGCCTGTTTATCGGCTTCTGACCAGCTTTCGTAGTCGCCGATGCCGAGATAGCGGGTCATCTCGCCCAGCGCTTCAGTGTGGCGGGTGCTCTCCTGACGGATATCGATACGTACCAGCGGTACGCCAAAGGCTTTTACGCGACGCAGGGTATCCAGCAGCTCGCCGTTGGCGATAATGCCCATTCCGCAGGCCTGTAGCGACTGATAACAGGCATAGAGCGGTTCCCACAGCTGCTCGTTTTGCGTGATAAGGCCCGCAGGTTTTGGCAGTTTCTGCCCTTTCAAACGCGCTTCCAGCCAGGCTTGAGTCTCCATCAGCTGCGAACGCAGTTTTTTCATCAGGTAGCGATAGGGTTCCTGAGCGCCTTCCGCGCCAGCCAGCTCGCGCAGCTCGTCGGTGCACTCGACCATCGACAGTTCGGAAATCAGTAGCTGCACGTCTTTCAGGAACAGATCGGTTGCTTTCCAGCGGCTGAGCAGCAGGACGTGGCGGGTGATGTCTGCGGTCACGTTTGGGTTGCCGTCGCGGTCGCCGCCCATCCAGGAAGTAAAGCGAACCGGCACAAAATCGACCGGCAGTCGATAGTTCAGGTTTTCTTCCAGCTGTTCATTCAGCTCGCGCAGATAGTTTGGTACGCCTTCCCACAGGCTATTTTCGACTACTGCAAAGCCCCATTTGGCTTCATCTACCGGGGTTGGGCGATGCTTGCGGATTTCATCGGTATGCCAGGATTGGGCGATCAGCTGGCGCAGACGGCGCATAACCTGATGACGCTCATAGTCAGCTATATCGTTGTTATCGAGCTGTTTCAGGCAGTTATTGATTTCACCCATCTTGTGGATCAGCGTACGACGCGTGATTTCGGTCGGGTGCGCGGTGAGAACTAGTTCCAGCGACAGAGATTCAACTGCTTGTTTAATAATTGTTTCGTTGAGATTGGGTTGGTCTTTGAGCTTTCTCAGGGTGCGGGCAATCACTTCAGGATTACTGGCCGCTTCGCCTTTGGGCGAAATGCTGTGGTATTGCTCAGCGGTATTCGCCAGGTTCAGAAACTGGCTAAAAGCGCGCGCCACCGGCAGCAGCTCGTCGTTAGACAGGTTTTGCAGCGTGGTGAGCAGCTCCTGGCGATTGGCTTCATTGCCGGCGCGAGAAGATTTGGACAACTTACGGATAGTTTCGACACGATCAAGAATGTTCTCTCCTAGCGCATCCTTGATGGTGTCGCCCAGCACCTTACCGAGCATACTGACATTACTACGCAAAGCGGAATATTGTTCGTTCATGTTACCCCAGACACCCCATCTCATTTTATTTTGTTATATCCGGCGCTCGATAATTTGAGCGGTGGATAAGCAACCGTCTTTTATAAAGCCACGTAAAAACCCCCACGTCAATTGTTGCGAAATCGGTTCAGCAAACGAATAAATCGCGGCAATTTGCCAAATTTAACTCAGAGGTCGCTTGATAAGTGTTGCTTATGAAAATGTGATAAGTGCCACCCTTCCACACAGGCAGAATTGAGCGGAAGGGTGCGCGTTTTAGTGCCAACAAAAATGATGGACCACCTGAGTGATAAGCTCGCGAGTTGGCTTAATAAAACGCGTTTCCAGGTACTCATCAGGCTGGTGGGCCTGATTAATAGAGCCTGGACCCAATACCAGCGTCGGACACAGGGTCTGAATAAACGGCGCTTCGGTACAGTAGTTCACCACTTCGGTTTGCGCGCCGAGTAGTTTCTCGACCACCTCGACCAGCTTATGGTCCGGTGGGCATTCGTAGCCAGGGATCGGCGGATGCAGTTCAGATACGGTCAGGCGTCCGGGCCAGCGTTCGCTCACCGGTGCCAGCGCCTCGTTCAGCAGCCCGTTAAGATCGTTGAGCGTCATGCCGGGCAGTGGGCGAATATCCATGTGCAGTTCACAGCAGGCGCAAATGCGGTTGGAGGCATCGCCGCCGTGAATTGCCCCGAGGTTAAGCGTGGGATACGGGACGGTAAACGCGGCGTAGTGATAACGCTCTTTCAGGTCATCGCGCAGCTGCATGATGCGGCCGATGGCATCGTGCATCAGCTCAATGGCGTTGACGCCGCGCGCCGGGTCGCTGGAGTGGCCAGACTGCCCCAGGACGCGAACCGCGGTGGATATATGACCTTTGTGCGCGCGCACCGGCTGCAGCGAAGTCGGTTCGCCGATAATGGCGCAGTCTGGTCGCAGCTGGGTTGTTTCGGCGAAATAGCGGGCGCCGGCCATACTGGTTTCTTCATCGGCCGTTGCCAGAATATAGAGCGGCTTTTTCAGTTTAGTGACATCAACGTCACGCAGGGCGTCGAGAATGAAAGCGAAGAAGCCTTTCATATCGGCGGTGCCAAGGCCGTATAGCTTATTGTCGTGCTCGGTCAGGGTAAAAGGATCGCGGGTCCAGCGGCCATCATCAAACGGCACGGTATCGGTATGTCCGGCGAGCAGCAGGCCGCCCGCGCCGTGACCAGTGCTGGCCAGCAGATTGAATTTGTTCCGCGTGTCCGGTACCGGCTGAACTTCAACGTTAAAGCCAATATCGCGGAACCAGCCTGCCAATAAATTGATTAAAGACTCATTGCTTTGATCCAGCGCCTCTTCGGTCGCGCTGATGGAAGGTGTGGCGATCAACGCGCGGTAAATCTCGATAAAGGGCGGTAAATTGTTTTTCATTGTTGACACACCTCGGGTCATGATAGTATCAATATTCATGCATTATTTGTGAATAAAAATACATTATCGTTGAGCGTAAGAAAACCCATCGAATGTAAGGATGATGCTCTTACGGCTCAACAGGGTGGGGAAGGCCACGGTCTTCCAGGGCAAATATACGTAAGCAAGAAGGTGAAGAGCCCCAATGTTGAACACGCTGATTGTGGGCGCCAGCGGCTATGCCGGCGCAGAGCTAGTGGCCTATGTAAATCGCCATCCTCATATGACCATAACCGCTTTGACGGTCTCCGCGCAAAGCAATGATGCGGGAAAATTAGTTTCCGATTTGCATCCGCAGCTGAAAGGCATTGTCGATCTGCCGCTGCAGCCGATGTCCGATATCAGCGAGTTTAGCGCCGGAGTGGACGTGGTTTTTCTCGCCACCGCGCATGAGGTTAGCCATGACCTGGCACCACAGTTTCTTGCCGCAGGCTGCGTGGTGTTCGATCTCTCCGGGGCGTTTCGCGTGAATGACGGCGCCTTCTATGAAAAATATTACGGTTTTACACATCAGCACCCTGAGCTGCTGGAGCAGGCGGTTTACGGCCTGGCCGAGTGGAACGTCGATAAACTGAAAGAGGCGAATCTGATCGCCGTACCGGGCTGCTATCCGACGGCGGCCCAGCTGTCGTTAAAACCGCTGATCGACGCGGGGTTATTAGATCTTAGCCAGTGGCCGGTGATCAACGCCACCAGTGGGGTCAGCGGCGCCGGGCGTAAAGCCTCTATCGGTAATAGCTTCTGCGAAGTTAGCCTGCAACCCTATGGCGTTTTCAACCATCGTCATCACCCGGAAATTTCAACCCACCTGGGCGCGGAGGTTGTTTTTACCCCGCATCTGGGCAATTTTAAACGTGGGATTCTGGAAACCATCACCTGCCGTCTGAAGCCAGGCGTTAGCAAAGAGCAGGTTGCGGCGGTATTCCAGCAGGCCTACGCGGATAAACCGCTGGTACGTTTATACGACAAAGGCGTCCCTGCATTGAAAAATGTCGTCGGTCTGCCATTCTGTGATATCGGTTTTGCGGTCCAGGATGAACATATCATCGTGGTGGCGGCGGAAGATAACCTGCTGAAAGGCGCGGCCGCGCAGGCCGTTCAGTGCGCTAATATTCGTTTCGGCTTCGCTGAGACGCAGTCTCTTATTTAAGGTGTGATGATGAATCCTTTAATTATCAAACTCGGCGGCGTCCTGCTGGATAGCGAAGAAGCGCTGGAGCGCCTGTTTACGGCGCTGGTGAACTACCGCGAGTCGCATCAGCGCCCGCTGATTATTGTGCACGGCGGCGGCTGCGTGGTGGATGAACTCATGAAGCAGCTCAACCTGCCGGTGAAAAAGAAAAACGGTCTGCGGGTCACGCCGGCGGATCAGATCGATATTATTACCGGCGCGCTGGCGGGTACCGCCAATAAAACGCTGCTGGCCTGGGCGAAGAAGCACGGCCTGGCTTCCGTTGGGCTATTCCTCGGCGATGGCGATAGCGTCAAAGTGACGCAGCTAGATGAAGAGCTTGGCCATGTCGGATTCGCCCAGCCAGGTTCTCCGGCGTTGATTAACACGCTGCTGGCGGGTGGCTATCTGCCGGTCGTGAGCTCTATCGGCGTCACCGATGAGGGCCAGTTGATGAACGTTAACGCCGACCAGGCGGCCACCGCGCTGGCGGCAACGCTCGGTGCCGATCTGATTCTGCTGTCTGACGTAAGCGGTATTCTCGATGGCAAAGGCCAGCGTATTGCTGAAATGACCGCGGCGAAGGCTGAGCAGCTGATTGAACAGGGCATCATCACCGACGGAATGATCGTCAAGGTGAATGCGGCTCTGGACGCGGCGCGGACATTAGGTCGTCCGGTGGATATCGCCTCCTGGCGCCACGCGGAACAGCTGCCTGCGCTGTTTAACGGTACGCCGATCGGCACGCGTATTCTGGCATAATCAATTAATCATTTTGTCGGCCCGGTAGGCGCAGCGCACCGGGCAATAAAATTCAAAGATATTAAGGAAGCATGTTATGGCACTTTGGGGTGGGCGTTTTACTCAGGCAGCGGATCAGCGGTTCAAACAGTTCAACGACTCTTTGCGCTTTGATTACCGCCTGGCGGAGCAGGATATCGTTGGCTCTGTTGCCTGGTCCAAAGCGCTGGTGACGGTTGGCGTTTTGACCGCTGATGAACAACTGCAGCTGGAAGAGGCGCTGAATATTCTGCTGGAAGAGGTGCGGACGAATCCGCAGCAGATCCTCGAAAGCGATGCGGAAGATATTCACAGCTGGGTGGAAGGTAAACTGATCGACAAGGTCGGCCAGCTGGGGAAAAAGCTGCATACCGGGCGTAGCCGTAATGACCAGGTCGCGACAGATCTGAAGCTATGGTGCAAAGATACCGTCGTGGAGCTACTGTCGGCGAATCGCCAGCTGCAAAGCGCGCTGGTTGAGACGGCGGAGAATAATCAGGACGCGGTGATGCCGGGCTATACCCACCTGCAGCGCGCGCAGCCGGTAACATTTGCCCACTGGTGTCTGGCCTATGTCGAAATGCTGGCGCGTGATGAAAGCCGTCTGCAGGATGCGTTGAAGCGTCTGGACGTCAGCCCGCTGGGCTGCGGCGCGCTGGCGGGTACCGCCTATGAAATCGATCGTGAACAGCTTGCCAGCTGGCTGGGGTTCGCTTCGGCTACCCGCAATAGCCTGGACAGCGTGTCCGATCGCGATCACGTGCTCGAACTGCTGTCCGACGCTTCAATCGGCATGGTCCACCTGTCGCGCTTTGCCGAAGATCTGATCTTCTTTAATACCGGTGAAGCGGGCTTTATTGAGCTTTCTGACCGCGTAACCTCCGGCTCATCCCTGATGCCGCAGAAGAAAAACCCGGATGCGCTGGAGCTGATCCGCGGTAAATGCGGTCGCGTACAGGGCGCGCTTACCGGCATGATGATGACCCTCAAGGGGCTGCCTCTGGCCTACAACAAAGATATGCAGGAAGATAAAGAAGGGCTGTTTGACGCGCTTGATACCTGGCTCGACTGCCTGCATATGGCGGCTCTGGTGCTTGACGGTATTCAGGTAAAACGCCCGCGTTGTGAAGAGGCGGCGCAGCAGGGCTACGCGAATGCGACCGAGCTGGCGGATTATCTGGTAGCTAAAGGCGTGCCGTTCCGTGAAGCGCACCATATTGTCGGCGAAGCGGTGGTTGAGGCCATAGCCCAGGGCAAGCCGCTGGAAGAGCTGCCGCTGACCGATTTGCAGAAGTTTAGCAACGTTATTGCTGATGACGTCTATCCAATCCTGTCGCTGCAGTCGTGTCTGGATAAGCGTGCGGCTAAAGGTGGCGTTTCTCCGCAGCAGGTTGCCCGCGCAATTGCTGAGGCCAAACAGCGTCTGGTCTAAATCTTAGCCGTTCCGCCTTCAGGGCGGTTAATCAATGAAGCTCGGGTAATCCCCGGGCTTTTTTATGCAAAAAAAAAGCGGACACAAGGTCCGCAAAAGTTCACGTTGGCTTTAGTTATCCGGGTAGAGATATTGATGAGGAACCTCGATGATTTTATGAAGTTTTCCTCATTTATGGGTTTATTATTGAACAGAAGTCTTGATAGGGATAATCGTTCGTTGCTATTCTATCTATCGCCATGGACTATCGTGGCGATGGAGGATGAATAATGAATATTCGCGATCTTGAATATCTGGTAGCGCTAGCCGAACACCGCCACTTCCGCCGCGCGGCGGATTCTTGTCACGTCAGCCAACCTACGCTCAGCGGACAAATCCGCAAGCTGGAGGATGAACTCGGCGTGATGTTGCTGGAGCGCACCAGCCGTAAGGTTCTGTTCACCCAGGCAGGGCTGCTGCTGGTGGATCAAGCGCGTACCGTGTTACGTGAAGTCAAAGTGCTTAAGGAAATGGCAAGCCAGCAGGGGGAGACGATGTCAGGGCCGCTGCATATCGGACTGATCCCGACTATTGGCCCTTATCTGTTGCCGTTGATTATCCCAATGCTGCACCAGACCTTTCCTAAGCTGGAAATGTATCTGCATGAAGCACAGACCCATCAGCTGCTGGCGCAGCTAGATAGCGGTAAGCTCGACTGCGCGATTCTGGCGCTGGTCAAAGAGAGCGAAGCTTTTATTGAAGTGCCGCTGTTTGATGAGCCAATGATGCTGGCTGTTTACGAAGATCATCCATGGGCTAATCGCGAGTGCGTACCGATGTCGGACCTGGCGGGTGAAAAGCTGCTGATGCTGGAAGATGGCCACTGCCTGCGCGATCAGGCGATGGGCTTCTGCTTTGAAGCTGGTGCCGATGAGGATACCCACTTTCGCGCGACCAGCCTCGAAACGCTGCGTAACATGGTGGCTGCCGGCAGCGGCATTACTCTACTACCGGCCTTAGCCGTGCCGCAGGAGAGAAAGCGCGATGGTGTGGTCTATGTGCCCTGCATCAAGCCGGAACCCAGACGTACCGTTGGGCTGGTTTATCGTCCGGGCTCCCCGCTGCGTAGCCGTTATGAGCATCTGGCGGAGGCCATCCGCGGTAAGATGGATGGCCATTTCGACGCTGCGTTAAAACAGGCGGTTTAAGCCATTTAACGCCGCTACCCGATAGGCTTCCGCCATGGTCGGGTAGTTAAAGGTGGTGTTAACGAAGTACTCAATGGTGTTACCGCCGCCTTTCTGCTCCATGATCGCCTGGCCGATATGAATGATCTCGGCCGCGCGCTCGCCAAAGCAATGAATCCCGAGGATCTCTTTGGTTTCGCGATGAAACAGGATCTTCAGCGTACCGACGCTCATCCCAACAATCTGCGCTCGCGCCAGATGTTTGAACTGCGCGCGTCCTACCTCATAAGGCACTTTCATTGCCGTCAGCTGCTGCTCGGTTTTACCGACGGAGCTAATTTCCGGAATGGTGTAAATCCCGGTAGGAATATCCTCAATCAGATGCGCAGATGCTTCGCCTTTCACCAACGCCTGGGCCGCAATGCGCCCCTGATCGTACGCGGCGGAGGCCAGGCTTGGATAGCCAATCACATCGCCGACGGCATAAATATGCGGCAGGGCGGTCTGGTACATGCTGTTGACCTTTAGCTGACCGCGGCTATCGGTCTGCAGGCCAATATTTTCCAGCGCCAGAGAATCTGTATTCCCGGTGCGGCCGTTGGCGTACAGCAGGCAGTCCGCTTTGAGCTTTTTGCCGGATTTCAGATGCATGATGACGCCGTCATCAACGCCTTCAATCTTTTCGTATTCTTCATTGTGGCGGATGACCACGCCGCTGTTCCAGAAGTGATAGGAGAGCGAGTCGGACATCTCCTGATCGAGGAACGCCAGCAGGCGATCGCGGGTGTTGATCAGATCAACCTTGACCTCCATTCCGCGGAAGATCGACGCATATTCACAGCCGATCACCCCGGCGCCGTAGATGATCACGTGGCGCGGTTCATGATGCAGGCTAAGAATCGAGTCGCTGTCATAAATACGCGGGTGGTGGAAATCCACGTCTGCCGGATGGTACGGGCGCGAACCACAGGCAATCACAAATTTTTCCGCCGTTATCGTTTCCACTGTACCGTCGTGGCATTCCAGCGCGATCGTGTGTTCATCGACAAAATGGGCATTACCCTGCAGGATTTCGCAGTGGTTGCGCTCATAGAAACCCTGACGCATATGGGTTTGCTGGTTAATGACGCTGTCGGCATGGTTCAGGATGTCGGCGAAGGAGGAACGAAGAAGACGGGAATGGTCGCTGTAGAGAGGGTTTTGGTTAAACTCGATAATACGGCTGACGGCATGGCGGAGGGCTTTTGACGGGATGGTACCCCAATGGGTACAACCGCCGCCGACGTTATGGTAGCGCTCGATGACGGCAACGCGTGCTCCCTGTTTCACCAGCCCCATGGCGGCACCTTCTCCGCCAGGACCGGAACCAATCACAATTGCATCATAATCCCAAGAGTGTGACATGGCATTACTCACCTGTTTTATACATAAAATAAACACGATGATAACATTCGGCGCGCTTTAACCCAATTATCGTTGTGCTTTTTTGCGGCATAAAAGCAGAAACGGCTCGTAAACAATCATTCACAATCCAGTGTAAACCGATTAGTTCTAATCTCTGGTATAGTGCCGGAAGAGCTTATGGAAGGATTCAGACATCGTGATGGGCGTAAGAGCGCAACAAAAAGAAAAAACCCGGCGTTCGCTGGTGGAAGCAGCATTTAGTCAGCTAAGTGCTGAACGGAGTTTTGCCAGCTTAAGCCTGCGTGAGGTTGCGCGGGAAGCGGGGATTGCCCCAACGTCCTTCTATCGACATTTTCGTGATGTTGATGAACTTGGTTTGACCATGGTTGATGAAAGCGGGCTCATGCTCCGTCAGCTGATGCGTCAGGCGCGTCAGCGTATCGCGAAAGGCGGCAGCGTCATTCGCACCTCTGTTTCCACCTTTATGGAATTCATTGGTAATAACCCGAACGCCTTCCGACTGTTGCTGCGTGAACGCTCAGGGACTTCTGCGGCGTTTCGTGCCGCCGTGGCGCGTGAAATTCAGCATTTCATCGCGGAACTTGCCGACTATTTAGAAATCGAAAATCATATGCCGCGCGCCTTTACCGAAGCGCAGGCTGAAGCTATGGTCACCATCGTTTTTAACGCTGGCGCCGAGGCCCTGGATGTGAGTCTTGAGCAGCGTCGACAGCTGGAAGAACGCCTGGTGCTGCAGCTTAGAATGATCTCGAAAGGCGCATATTACTGGTATCGCCGTGAACAAGAAAAAATATCAAATCATTCCGAATAACGTGAAGGACGAGCAATGAAACATTCAGAACAAGATAGAGGTACGCTACTGCTGGCACTGATCGCGGGTCTATCCATTAATGGAACCTTTGCTGCGCTGTTCAGCTCAATTGTCCCTTTTTCCATCTTCCCTATTTTGTCGCTGGTGCTGACGGTTTACTGTCTGCATCAGCGCTATCAGAATCGTAGTATGCCCGTGGGTTTACCGGGACTTGCCGCTGGCTGTTTTATCCTGGGCGTGCTGGTTTATAGCACCGTTGTACGCGCGGAGTATCCGGACATCGGCTCTAACTTCTTCCCGGCGGTGCTTTCGGTGATTATGGTGTTCTGGATTGGCTGCAAGGTACGTAATCGTAAGAATACGGCCTCTGAATAATGTATTGCCCGGCAACAGCGCTGTTGCCGGGTTTCCTGCCAACGTTTTACTTCTTCGTTAACAGCACGCCGCACTCCATATGATGGGTATAGGGGAACTGGTCGAACAGCGCCAGTCGCGTCACTTCATGCGTCTCACTGAGCGTTTCCAGATTCTGGCATAAGGTCTCCGGATTGCAGGAGATATACAGAATATGCGGATAGGCCTGCACCATTTTCTCTGTTTCGCTATCCAGACCGCTGCGCGGTGGATCGACAAAAATCGTCTCGCACCGGTAGCTCTTCAGGTCGATTCCCTGTAGCCGGTTAAACTCCCGCACGCCGTTCATCGCCTGGGTAAACTCTTCCGCCGACATGCGGATAATCTGCACGTTATCTATGTGATTCGCGGCAATATTGTATTGCGCCGCCGCTACGGACGGTTTGGCTATCTCCGTTGCCAGCACGCGATCGAAATTACGCGCCAGCGCCAGCGAAAAGTTGCCGTTACCGCAGTACAGCTCAAGCAAATCGCCGGTTGCGCCTTTCGTGGCATCGATAGCCCACTCCAGCATCTGAATGTTCATCGCTGCGTTTGGCTGGGTGAAGCTATTTTCAACCTGGCGATAGATCATTTCACGCCCGCCTACCGGCAGGCGCTCATCGATATAGTCCTGATCCAGCTCGATTTTAGTCTTTGTTGCGCGGCCAATCAGATGCACATTGAGGTTTTGCGCCCGCAGCGCATCGCGGAAAAGCACCGCTTGCTGACGCCATTCGTCGTCGAGCTTTTTATGGTACAGCAGCGATATAACGGCCTGATTGCTCAGCGTGGTCAGATAATCGACCTGAAACAGCTTATGGCGCAGCACCGGATTAGTGCGGACGCCCTCAATCACGGCGGTCATCAGCTGATTAATCAGCTCGCTGGCGGCCGGAAAGGTATCGACGCGAATGCGGGATTTGGTCTGCTGATCAAACATAATGTGGTACAGGTCATCGCCATCGTGCCACAGGCGGAACTCTGCGCGCATGCGATAGTGGCTGACCGGCGAACGAAACACTTCCGGAACCGGAGCGCTGAAAGGCGCCATCATTTTCTGCAAACGGACGACTTTCTCTGCCAGCTGCGCTTCATATTGTTCGGTAGGAAGGTGTTCGGGGGTCATGATGTATCCTGAATAAAATAAGTACGCGGGGATTGTAGGGAAAGCGTCGGGGATGTCCAGCCCTGATGATATAAGGAAATATAACGATAGAAGTCTGGACATCTATATGGTTCTGATTATAGCATCGTGCCACCGGTCCTATGAGTTAATAGGGAATCCAGTGAAAATCTGGAGCTGACGCGCAGCGGTAAGGAAAAGTGGGATGAGCGCCTTGTGCAGACACTGCGGTTTTTCGCGGGAAGTCCTCATTCATTAAACACCCCAAGCCCGAAGACCTGCCGGAATACGTCGCATTTGGTTTCTATCATCGCGTGCTACTGATAGAGCCGGCGGCATCCTTTATTTATTACGGATGCTTTAAAAATGATTAAAAAAGCTTCGCTGATGACGGCGCTCTCCGTCACGGCATTTTCCGGCTGGGCGCAGGACAGCAATTCAGATACGTTAGTGGTCACAGCAAACCGTTTTCAACAGCCGGTCAATACGGTTCTTGCGCCAGCCGATGTTGTTACGCGGGAAGATATCGAGCGCTGGCAGGCGAAAGATTTAAATGATGTGATGCGCCGATTGCCAGGTGTGGATGTCGCGCAAAACGGAGGGTTGGGCCAATCTTCCTCTCTCTTTATCCGTGGTACTGAAGCTAAACAGGTGCTGGTTCTGGTTGATGGTGTTCCCATGGCCCGACCGGGTATTACGAATAATCCTGACCTGAACCAGATTCCTCTGTCGCTGGTGCAGCGAGTCGAATATATCCGTGGTCCCCGTTCAGCAATTTATGGCTCCGGGGCAATGGGCGGTGTGATTAACGTCATTACGCATTCCGATAAAGAACAATCCAAAATTACCGCAGGAGTAGGTTCTAAAGGCTACCAACAATATGACGGTACCCTGCGCCATCGCTTTGGCGATACGGTGGCGACGGTTGCGGGTTCTTATGAGGGTAACAAAGGTTTCAATGTTCAGCCTGATTCAACCTGGGATCACGACGGCGATCGCGATGGTTTTCGTAATAAAACGTTTTGGGGCAGCCTTGAGCATAAGTTTAACGAGAATGTTGACGGTTTCTTCCGCGGACACAGTTATACCAACAACTCTGATTACGATCTTGGAAGCCCGCCGTATAGCCCTGCCTACAGCGCTGATGAAAGCCAGCTTTATAACCAGAGCTGGGATGCGGGGCTGAACGTTAATTCCGGAATTTATTCCTCCCAGCTCATCGTCAGTTATCAGAAGGTAAAGGACTACAACTACAGCAGTATCTATGGCCGTTACAACGATGGCACGACGCTCGACAGGATGACGCAGCGTAACCTGCAGTGGGGCAATAACATTATTGTCGGTCATGGTTCTGTCAGCGCAGGAGTGGACTGGCAGCAGCAGCGGTTAACGTCATCAGACACGGCGATGTCGGATACCTACAAACGTGACAATACGGGATTGTACCTGACGGGCCAGCAGCAAGTTGGCGACGTGACCTTCGAGGCTTCCGGACGTGAAGACCACGATGAGCAGTTTGGTTGGCACGGTACCTGGCAGACTACCGCAGGCTGGGAGTTTGTCGAAAATTATCGCCTGACTCTCGGCTACGGTACTGGATTCCTTGCGCCTTCTTTAGGGCAACAGTTTGGCTCCACCCGATTTGGCATCAATGCGAACCCTAATCTGAAACCAGAAGAGTCGAAACAATGGGAGGCTGGGCTAGAAGGGCTCACCGGTCCCGTGGACTGGCGCTTGTCCGCGTACCATTACAAGATTACTAACCTGATTACCTATTATTCCGATCCTGTTACCTATGACGGGGAGTACGACAATATTAATGCCGCGACGATCAAAGGCGTGGAATGGACAGGAAGTATTGATACCGGTATTTTCAGCCATCGCGTGACGTTGCAGTATGTCGATCCGCGTAACGATGATAACGGCGAAGTGCTGGCCCGGCGCTCTAAGCGCCAGGCAAAGTATCAGCTGGACTGGTCTGTGTTTGATGTCGATATGGATGTATCGTGGCAGTATTATGGGAAGCGCTACGATAACAACACCTCACAGTACAACAATACGCAAAGAATTTTGCCGAGCTACAGCACGGTAGACGTTTCTGCATCGTATCCGGTCACCTCACATCTGACAGTTCGTGGTAAAATAGCTAACCTGTTCGATAAAGATTACGAGACAGCTTATGGCTACCAAACTGCAGGACGAGAATACTACTTGTCTGGCAGCTACACCTTCTGATCCACGTCCCACCGTGCTGGTGTTTGATTCCGGCGTCGGTGGGCTGTCGGTTTACAATGAGATTCGGCAACTGCTGCCGAATCTGCATTATATCTACGCTTTCGACAACGTCGCTTTCCCCTACGGCGAGAAGAGTGAAGAGTTTATTGTTGAGCGCGTCCTCGAGATTGTTACCGCAGTTCAGCAGCGTTATCCTCTGGCGCTGGCCGTCATTGCCTGTAATACCGCAAGTACCGTTTCCCTCCCCGCATTGCGCGACAAATTTGCCTTCCCGGTTGTCGGCGTTGTTCCTGCGATAAAACCCGCAGCACGCTTAACAGCGAATGGCGTTGTTGGCCTGCTGGCGACGCGCGGGACGGTCAAACGTCCCTATACGCGCGAACTGATCGCTCGTTTTGCGAATGAATGCAAAATAGAGATGCTCGGGTCAGCAGAGCTGGTGGAACTGGCAGAAGCCAAGCTGCACGGCGAACCGGTTCCGCTGGAGGAGCTGCAACGTATCCTGCGTCCCTGGCTGCGAATGCAGGAACCGCCCGATACGGTTGTGCTGGGTTGTACGCATTTCCCTCTACTACAAGAGGAATTGCAGCAGGTTCTGCCGGAAGGGACGAGAATGATCGACTCCGGGGCAGCGATTGCGCGTCGAACAGCCTGGCTATTAGAACATGAAGCGCCTGATGCAAAATCGAGTGATGCCAATATTGCATACTGCATGGCGCTGACGGCTGAAACTGAACAGCTTTTGGACGTTTTGCGGCGCTACGGCTTCGAATCGCTGGAAAAATTACCGCTTTCATAGCGTTTTGCACAAAAAAGAGACGGTTGAAAGATTTTTTGAAAACAGGGCTTGTCAACGTCTCAGAACTCCCTATAATGCGCCTCCACTGACACGGAACAACGGCACGCAAGCCGCCGGGTCAGCGGGATTCAGCGATG